>Ga0114955_1000092_pt1 | contig 106078 bp, 110 predicted proteins | sample Porto_5metaG_FD_87302 | JGI IMG/M metagenome (GOLD analysis project Ga0114955, IMG submission 87302) | Marine algal microbial communities from Porto, Portugal - Porto_5 metaG | ecosystem: Host-associated > Algae > Red algae > Unclassified | place: Portugal: Porto | collected 2015-02-02 | reverse complement strand
CGGTCGTTTATTTATACTTTGATTTTTTAACAGCTGCTTTCAATTCTTCTTTTGAATAAGTTGAAAATGATTTGTTTTTTCCTGGACCACCTGAGAAGTGGTAAGTAACTGGTTCCCGATTTTTCTTTTTTGTAATATTAATGTTTACGCTCTTTTCCGAACCAGTACAAAGGTCAGAACCATCGTTGCTTAGAACTACATTATTATTAACTTTTTGCCATCTAGTTAACTCTATGTTTTTCTTATTCTTACCCATTGTTTATTTAGTTTGTAATTTTTTTTGAAGTGGAATGAAATTTGATATATATAAATGTAAGTTCATGATAATCAATATCTAAAAATCGTTATTTTACATAATTAAAGTTATAGAACATATTGTGCCTGATTAAAAAACATCATTTAAAAACGTAATTAATTTCGTTTTCCTTTGCGCCATTTGTACGGATTAATAGGATTATGATCTATCCACAAACCAATTTTTTTATTTCTTGCTTCGAGTTCCAGATCCGATAGATATTGATTATCAGAAAAATATTTATAATGCCATGCAAGACCATTTCTGAGCAGTTCCTCTGATAGGTCTTTATCTTCATAAAAGATATGACCAACGGTTCTACCGTATCGGTCTATCTTGTTTTTTTGAACAAAAACGGTTTTACCGAATATTTCGTCGGAGACAAAGTTCTTTGCAACTGTTGAAAAAGGTTGACCTTTTTCAGGTGCATCGATATCTGCAACCCGTATCGTATGTTGTGTATATAAAGAATCCAAAATAACAATCGTATCACCATCCTTGACTTTTATGACTCTTCCGGTCTGACCTAAAATGATGGTGGCGGTAAATAAAAATATTACTTGAAGAATTGTTTTCATTCTGCAAAATCTCTTAAAATGTAATTTATATTTTTGATATGTAGTTTTTTTGTGATTTCGATAAATGTGGATAGTTTCATTTGATGTTTATCCCTTTCCCATTCACAGATTCGTTCTAATCTAATACCAATAATATCACCTAACTGACGCTGTGTTAAATTTCTTTCGGTTCTTAGTCTGTATAAATATTTACCACTGTTCATTATATACTAAGGGTGATGTTTCAAAAAATATTTTTTGAATAATTTATAAAATACGAGTAACGAAATTAAAGATATAGAAAAAGCTATTATTACTGGATGGTATTGAAAATACCCATCAGACGGTATTAGTAAAAAATCTAATGTGATTTGCTTTAATTGGAAATATGCCAAAAGGGAATTCATTAAAATACAGGTCAATATCAAAACTGATATATTTATAATTGAAATTCTGATAAAGAGATCTTTATTATTCATTCTGAAGAATTAAAAAACATATTATTTATAGTTATCCTATTAGGTGTTATTTGGATAGTGATTTTATGATGGTTTTAACTTTTATTTTCTTTCTGCTGTTCAAAGTTTGAATAGCCCCTAATTGTTCAGCTTTGCTTAAATTTTCAGTTCTATAGTAGATAAATTTAGCTTGTTGAAAATCATCTAATTCAGCTAATGAAAATAAAAATATACAAGAGTCCGTATTATCATTCAATGGTAGTTTGATGTATTCATTAATAACGAGATTTTCTTTTTCTTCAAAAGTTCGAACAAAATCTAAAAGAGATTTTTCTGATTCAAAACTGGAAGCCAAATAAGAACTTGGATGAATCTCTTTGTAGAGTACTTTAAAATTGGTCTTTTGAGCATACGAAAAAGTTCCAAACAAACAGATTAAAAAGGGTATAAGATACTTAGTGTTTAGCATAATGAAATTATTGATTATTATATTTAATTTTATATAGTTGACCTAACACGTTAGCATGTATTTCGGTCCATCTGTCTTTTTTATTATTGGAAATTAAAATTTCACTTTCCTTTATAGCCAAATCCAAATTAGCAATGGAAATTTTTTTTTTTGTTATCGGATTTATTATGTACAGAGGGAATTTAACGCACATTGAAGAAATCTATAATTTGATTATATTTTTTTTCTTCAAAAGATATATCCTCTTCATACCTGGTTGCTCTAAGCAACCAATCATTGTAATCGGTTTCACAATATGCATAATTAAGAACCCCTATATAATAACCGGTTTCCATAGGTTTATTGCATCCATCACATATGGACATTCCTCCGAGTTCTTTAAATTCGGAACGGGAAAGTTTTACTATTTTAAAACCTTTGCTATTTTGAATTATACTTGCCATTGATTACGATTTGTTTATGATAAATAACCGAATGTATCTAGAAGTCAGATAAAAAACGCATAAACTAAGTATAAAAACGAATTCTTCAAGGAGTATATAGTTTTCGATCAAACAAGACAAAACAATGGCTAGAAAAAATAGGAATCCATAGATTGAACTTTTAAAGCGGTGTTCCATATGTTTTAAATAATATCTGTTATGGATTTTATAATCTTGTTCTGGTTTAGTTGGACATTTAGTAAAATCTGATTTAAAATAACCTTGTCATATAATGTTAATGATGAGTTCAATTGGTCTAAATCAATTTCTTGATATCTAGGTAGACTTGTCAATTTTGATCTATGGTTATTCTCGAACTTTCTATTGCTTACTCCATTAGCTGCCCAAATCTTAAGATCACTAGATTCGTTTATTAAATAATGTCCATCAATATAGAAAAGTAAGGGGGAATTAATATAGTCCTGGTAGAAAGAGTAGACCTCTTTGTTTGAAAATTCTTCTATCTTAAATTCATGAGTTTGTGGATTCTTCTCATTATCATCTTTAATAATGTAATTAGTATTATGTGATAAACTTTTAAAGAACAGGTTTAAAAAATAGTCCTTCAAATAATACTTGAGAAAGAAAAATTTAACAGTAGAATAATAACAAAAAAACCAAGGTAATAATATATATTTTCCATCTTCAACATTTTAATTAAGATGCTTAAATATATAATAATTATATATTATATAAAATAATCATATAATAAGTATATAAAGATAGTATTATTGCCCTAACATAGTAAAGATGTAGAAAGATAAAATATTACTTAAAGAGGTATAGTTTCTTTATGGATACATTCGACATGACTTGAGTCGGACCAAATATCCTTCATACAGATTTCATCGATTTGTTCTGGTGTGAGTTCATGCGTACTTCCTACATATGTCATACCGTTGTCATCGAATTTTATACCGAAAAGAACGACCATATCCCCAACGTTGTTACCGAACTGATGTGCATCAATTACCATGTAATAATACTCATCAAGATTTCTAACTTCACTCCAAGCATGAAGATTCCCAAGTTTTGCAATAAAGGTTGACAAATGATTAAATTCCTCTATGTTTAACGGTTTTAATGTCGATTCACCTAATAAGGTAGCTTTTGAAAATAGTGGTGTCCAACCTTCCCAAAGGTCAAGAATACCGAAGTTGTAAATGTAGTTCATAATGTATTTATTTATATTTTTATGAAACGTTTATATTATTAAGTTTTATAGGGAACCGCTTTAAAGTTAGTAAAAGATTGTCTAGTCTGTGCAAAGCTACCTCCTGGCATATTTGATATTACTATATCGATAGCATGGGTTTCATCGTATGCTTGCAAAGATGTTATTCTTCTTTTGTTGCCAGTTGTATAGTAAATTGTAAAATATTTCATAGTCAAGATATTTGAAGATTATTATTCGTTTTCGATAGAACACGAACGGATAGTAATCGAGTTGACAATTGAAAGTTTTATACTTCAATAATGAAATTGGTTTTTTAATTAATTGCAGCGGAGCCACGGCGGAGTAAATAACGTCAAAAGGTAATTATGTTTTGTGTTCTTCATTTGAAAGGAATTCCATTTTTAATTGAAAGTTACCGGTATATCCAAGGCGTTTACATTCTTTGACAAAACCTGCAGGTGTCGTTACATTATATTTTAGGTCCTCTAGAATTAAATGTTCTATATGTCTATAGTGATATACATGAAATCTTCGGTTGTTGGATCCGTAATTCTCTATTACTTCGTGATATTCAATATTGGTCAGTTCTCTTTCATATAAAAAGTTCCAATGGTTCAAAATACCGCTTCTGCGTGTGGCATTAGGGTCTGAATCGATAAAGAAACCAATGTAAAGGTCCTTGATGCTTACTGGCTTATAAATAGCGTATTTGACCATATAACTACTTTTAGGAACAAATTTCTTAATGAATTTTATTTCTTCAGGGGTAAACTTTTAATTTACAGGTCTGTTCCAAAGTGTGTTTAATTTATCTCTGTTTGTTTCCATTTTCAAAGTGTTTGCAGATTAGCGATACGTTTCACTAGAATAGAACGTGTCGGTAATCAAGTTTGAAATTGGCTAAGGGAAATATACTTTTGGGTTAACCTGATAGATCATCAAGAGATAGAAAGTTTGTGGCGTGTGTTTTTGGCTATTCAAAAACCGTGACACAAAATTTTCCGATTAAAAAAATAGCCTTTCGGCTATTTTATGAAACTAATGATTCCAATTAGGGTGGCTATCAATCCAATGGCACCAAGTAGAACGTTGTATTTATTGTTAAGGTTGTCAAGTTTAGCCTGTAATATTTTTTGTTCATTTAGGTTCTTTTCATATGCAATCTCTAACATTGATTCGGCTTGAAGGTTCATAAGGTCGAACGCTTTCATTATTTTTTCGGTATTCTTGTCCGATACTTCCTCCACTAAAAGTGTAATGGCAAGTCTTTGTTCTTTTGGAAGCTTTTCGATGATTGTGTAGATTTCTGATGTTTTCATATTTGTTGTTTTTAGAGTTGAAAAATTCGCTTTCACCGAAAGACGAAGTGGATTTTTTAAATCGTTTGGAAACAACTTGTAAACATTCAATATCACATCGAAAAACGACCGAATAAAAGACTTGCCCACCAACTTGTGGAAGTATCGGAACTACTAGGTATAATGAAATGAAAAAAGGTCTTTCGTCTGACATTCTAGCATTAAAAAAGCAATTAGGGATTTAATTTTACAATGTGGCTTGAAATAATATTTTGTTAAATGTGCTATAGCCTTATAATACGCTTGTTCCGGTGTTTCTGATTTATAACTATTGGAACTTAGTTTTAAAGACGAAATGATATTACTGTCCCATCCGTAACCGTAACCGTTCGGAAATTCCTCTATAAAAAAATATAGGTAATAATTTTCGGAATTGAATTCACGGTACGGTTCCGGTTCATAATTGGGCATATAGATGTTAAATTCAGGTTCAACATCTCTAATGACCTTTAAGGTTGTATTCTTGAAGTGGATAATGTCAGCCATTATATTTTTGTTTAGGCGTGATGTTATGTATTTCTTCAAGAATCTGAATGATAGTACGACCAACGCCTATGTCGGTTTTCAACCCATAAACAGTTTCGTAATTCTTTCTTTTTCCACCACCAGGTACAGGTTGTATGAACAAAGCGTTGATAACCCGTTGACCGAAAGCTTCGGCTTGGTCTATTTCAGAAATGTTTTTTTGATTTGCCATTATATAAAGTATTTAGAATCAATAATTTATTTTCACTTCGGGACGAAATGAATTATTGATGCTACTTTAAAATGGACAGGTCAATTATTAAATGCAATAGATTTTATCGTAAATCGTTGCTATAAAAAAAGAAAATGTGGTGTAAAATATTGGAGTAATTCCTTTATTTTGGAATATGTCCAGAACAAAAGAAGTATTTCGTAATTATGATATCAAGCGTATAAAAATGCTCCTAAAGGAAATAGGACAGGAACGCTATAATGCAGCCTTGGAAGATGCCGGATTAAAAGATTCAAAACCATTGGGAATGAAGGGCTTTTTTATCGAATATGAAGTGGATACCAAAGATGTGAACCTTTATCATAGATATCCTTCAGGAGTAGAAATGTTCATCATGCCGGTGTTGGGCTATTGGGCGGTTCCGCATAAAGATTGGGAATTGATAAGAAAAAAGGTATAAAGGTGTTGGCTAGGCAAGTGCATAACTTTTGAAATACTTCCCGTTTTTGATTTCTTGCTGCTGTAGTGTTGGAGAAAATTGATAAAACAGGGTAAAGTATGTAAAAACGTTTTGCTCTTGCAAGGGATTACGAGGGGGTAGTTTAATAAATAAGGAGCGAGGTGCATCGGATGCGGACCAGTGTAACGGTACGTCCGAAAACCGACGATCGTTTTTTAAATTACTTCCGCAGTAATATGGAGAAAATCCGATAGACTGGTTAAGCCTATCGGATAAGATATATGATACTTCCAAGTTAAACCGCAGTTTCATATTTGGTAATATTGTTTTTTCTAACCTTTTCCCTCCATTCGATATCATAAGGATGGGTAGCTTCTGGAAGTAGTTCTAAAAATTCAACGGGACATCTATCTTCTGCAGGTCCCATTGTGGAGCATATATCTTTGTAATAGATTTCTTCCTTTATGATATCTATTAGAACCACTAAAAGAAAATTATAGTTGTCTGGATGTTTTATTACCAAGTAACAAACATTATGGTAATCTTTATCAATAGCTTTTTGTAATGCAAATTTTAAAATGTTATAACCACAACGGTTAAACTCTTGTTTGCAAAACGCCAAGGCTTTTTCTGGTGTAAAGGTCAAGTGCTCTGCTTCTTTGTAAGTGAATGATGTCCATCCCATTTTTAAATGTGTTAAGATTAATAATTCGTTTTCACCGGAAGACGGAACGGATTATTGATCTACATGAAAATGGGGTGGATTTATAAATTGCTTTGAACGACCACCATTACTTCTAATAAAATCTTACTAAAATCAGCAAGAATTAAATGAATATTTAAAAAAATAGGCATATAAACCAACCTTGAAAAGGAATAAATTGTTTTTGGTGAAGTGATTCTTTAAGTAAATCTAAATTTACAATTAAAATGTAAAATTGTAATAATCTGTATTATAGATATTTACAAGTGTATATGTGACGGTTTTTGTCGTCTGTGGTTTTATGTTAAAATGGCAATTGTTGATAACCACGTTAAAAGCTTAATGAGTAAAATGTAAAAATAAGCTGACTTTAAAGCTAATTTTGTACTACTGCTATACGAACATGGTAGAACGTTCATTTAAAACCCTCTATATGAGTGGTAGAGTTTGTAAAGGGTCACAAACAAAAAAGCCAATAGGTGTGCATACCGATTGACTTTTTTAAATGATTTAAGACCCTAACATTAACACTAGTTACACATGCAAAAAATTGTATGGTCATTTCAAATTCTAGCGGCAATTTTTGTAGTTCTCGACAAACTACGAAATATGAAAAAGCCCTAAATTATTTATTAATCCTTAAAATAAAAGACTGCAACTTTGTTGTGGTCTTTTATAATTTATACCCATGTATAATAAACTAACTAAGTATAAACTTAATGCAAAAGTATTAATTATACTTAATTAAAATAAAAAATATTTAATATAGTTCTGCATTGAGATCTAGAATCGAAACATCCGTATAAACAAGGATTCCCGCATTTACGAAGTAAATAAACTAAAGTATAGTTAATAACTTTTTTTAGGTTGTTTCCCTAAAACAAGATTTTAACGTTTCCTTATCGGTTAATCTGCCGGCAATAAATCTTCCTCACAAATCTTACAATAAAGCTCTAGGTCCGGTTTTCCCCAAACATTGGAACATGCGCAGCTGTACTTAATTTTGGTTTTCTTTCCTGTTGTTTGGTTATCCTGGATTAAGCTTAAACCTTTAATTTGTGGTAAGAAAGGTTTTAACGGATCAATGCTAGCCATTAAAGTTGGATTTATCTCGTAATATAATTGCGCAAAAACTTTATTGTTCAACACCTCTTTTGTGAATAAATCAAACTTACTTCCTGGAATTGGATAATCAGACATCTTTTGTCCGGTGGTCTTCCCTCCCACCTGACCGTTAGAACTAGGCATCAGTCCCACCGATATCATTTTTTCCGCCCATTCTTTATTATGATAGCCTCCCCTTGAAGGTGTTCCATAATGATATTGCCATCCATGGCACATTTCATGAACAAAGGTTTGGCAGATTTCTGTTAATTCATATCTATGGAACATGTTTGGATTCAAGGCTAATTCGTCGGTTTTATTTTCATCTTCGTCTAGCCATCTTTTGTGTGAATAATGCCCCATTACATTTTTCTTTCTGGTAATTACTATAAGACAATCGGTTAGGCTACCATCGAATAAAAGCTGATTATACTCGTCGAACAAGTACTGGAACAAGCCGTAAAATATCTCTGTAGGGGTATCATTCATACTGAAAGTTACAAAAGTGTATCGTACGATACAATCCAAATGAACACTAATTGAATATAAAAAAACCCTTCTTTCAAAGGGTTTACGATCATCTATTTTTTAGATGCCGATTCTTTTTTGATTGGGAACAAACTTAGCCAAACTTCTCCTTTTTCGTTTGGAAGTGGCCCGGCGTTTAATTTCATTGATTGATACCCTTTTTATTGTAAATTTTGTCCTATTTATGGGGAAGCCTACAGAGCAATTATAGCTCTATAAACGGTAAAGCATATTTAATTCAGGAAATGAAAATGGTATATTATTGCTTCATTTTTTCATTTTAGTGACGCTATATCTAAGTGTATAATTCAAATATAAAATACAAAATAACCCTTATATTGATTTTTCATTCCTATTTTTACTAACAGATGAAAAATCTTACAAAAAAAGAAGAATTGATTATGAAGGTTATCTGGGAATTAAATATAGCCAGTGTCAACCAAGTGATTGAAAAACTTCCTAAACCAAGTCCGCATTATAATACCATTTCAACTATTATTAGAATTTTGGAATCCAAAAATTTCGTTTCACATAAAAGTTCAGGAAGAAAGTACCGATACTATGCGAGTATTCCTAAGGATGATTATGTTATGTACATGCTAAAAAGAATTATCCGGAATTACTATGGCAATTCCTTTGAAAATCTGCTTAGTCATCTCATAGCAATTGAGAAAATATCCTATGAAAAATTGAAGGAGGTTATTTAGAAATTTAAAGATGATTGACGAAGAAAAAAGACTTTCCTTTATTTTGAGAACTTTATTGCATCTTAGCAATTACCTCTTAGAAAAGGACGTAATAGAGACGGAGCTTTTGAGTAATCCAAGTTTTCCTAAAACAAAGGCCATAATTCACATATTTAAAAAGTTCAATATTAACTATTACCAGAAGCAAAACCACCCAAATTCTATAGTTCTTGCCAACATACCACCTGTCTTTCTAACAAACATCACCGATGCCTACGAAAACCAATATTTAGTACTTATTCGGAAAAGGAATGAAAATTTTGAAATGATTTTTAATAGTTCCGATACAAAAACCTTTACAGAAAATCAATTTCTTCAGCTCTGGTCTGGGTTATCAATCGAAATTGAGCAGAACAAGGAGACAATTTTACAGCGTTCGACTATAACCACAATCAAAGACTTTTTCGCCAAGAATATACCTTATTTCTTGATGTTAATGTTTGTCGGGTTATACCTTTTTAATACCAACCCCGATCCAATAACCTTTTTACATCTTGCTTCTTCCATCATAGGGCTGGGGTTCAGTATGCTTATCGCCGCCAGAGTTTATGGTTTGAATTCAAAAGCGCAAAAGTTTTGTAGTAATACCGAAACTTGTTTAGACGTAATAAAATCAGATGGATCGAATATATATAAAGGATTTAAGCTTGTTGATCTTAGCCTGATTTATTTCTCTACCCTTACCTTATTTTGGTCCTTAGGCATATCAAAAGAGAATAATTATTCCACAATAATCCTATTAGGAATATTGACCCTTCCCACTATAACCTATTCAACATACTATCAAAAATATGTCGTGAAAAAATGGTGCTTGCTCTGTCTTAGAATAATCTCCGTTCTATTAGTACAGATAGCTCTAGCTATTTTTTTATTATTCGCAAAACCCAATTTTTCAATAAACCAATCCTCTCTTGTCGTGCTTCTTTTACTTGGATGTTCAACTTTAATTTTATGGGAAATTGTAAAGTCATTTATCAAAGGTTACCAAAAAAACAAAGAATTAAAGTTCAAATATTTTAGGTTTAAACGAAACTTAACATTTTTTAACGCCCTTTTGCATTCAAGACCCAAAATTGCAACGGCTATAGATGGTATAGACGAAATCAGTTTAGGAAATAAAACTGCTTCCTTAAAAATTGTATTTACAACAAATCCCATATGTAGCCATTGCGAAAAGGTCTACCATGTTATTACCGAAGTTTTGGAAAAGTATAGAAATGATGTGCACATTATTATTCGCTATAGGCTTTTCGGCCATGAAAAAAATAGGTTAGAATATATTCTTGCAAACATTCTTTTATCGACATATTTCAATTTGGGACCCGAAGCTTATAAAAAGAAGGTCTTGGAACTATTTTATGCTAAGGACCATTCAAAATTTACTGAAGAAAATATGACTGAAATGAACTTCTCAACTATTCTGACAAGACAAAAGGAATGGTGTAAAAACAACAACATACTTAACACCCCTACCTTAATCATTAATGGTAGGTTATATCCAACGGACTATTATGAATTTGAATATTTGCACAGATTTATGGACGATTTGATTTTAAACACCACTACGAAAGCGACATAGAAATTTATAAGCAAATTCAATATGAAAAAATCCCTTATCACCTTCTTCGCAGAAGGTCCATAAACTGATAAAAAAATCGTTCTAAAAGTCTAAGGTCTTCCGTAATAATCTCTGCGGTACCTCTCATTTCCTGCTGAAAATTAATTTGCTTTCCATAACTGGTAATGAGAGATTTTGGCATCTTTACATCAATCAAATAAAATCCGTTGATATCCGGGGACAATGAAATATTCGAAACATTCCCCTTTAATATCCCAAATTCCGAATCCGGGAAATTCTGTAACTTAATATTTACATTTTGTCCAATTTTGATTTTTCCCGAATTCTGTGAGGGAGCTTTTAGCTTGGCTATGTAATTCGAGTTTTCGTTGGGTATAATTACAAAAACTAAATCTCCATTTTTTACGGTTTGATTTTCATCCCAAAAACTCAGAAAAGTTACCTTTCCGTTAATTTCGGACTTTAAGACAAATCTATCTTCCCATTCCTCTATGGCATTTTTAAGTGCATTAAAAGATTGCAATGCCGCTTTCAGTAATCTGGTATTCTCCCTTGTTTTATTGATTTCTGTACCTTTAGAAGTCCTTTTTGCCCCGCTTATAGCCTCTCTTATTTGGGAAATGGAAACACTCAAGTTTTCAAAGTCCCTTTGGGCGATAAGCATCTCCATCTGTGCATTTTCATATTCCTGTTTTGAAATAACACCTTTTTCAAATAGAACTTCGTTCCGTTCCAAAGTGTTTTTTTTAAAATCAAGTTCCGCCTTGTTTAAATCATATTGACCTTGTAAACTCCTTAACCTCCCCCTCAATTCGGACAATGTAATTTTATTGGCTATGGCATCATTGCTAAATGGTTTTAGTCGTTCATTTAGCTTATATTGAAAATAACTGTTTTCAAAATCAGCAAATTTATCCTCTATACTTCCTAAAAAAAGAATAGGCAGGCTGTCCATTGGGAAATCAATGGCATTATTCTTCAATTTTATGGTATCTATTATGGACTTTAAATAAAATACATTTTCGGCATTGGAGGAATTTTCAATGACGGCCAAAATCGTATTTGGTGTAACGGTCTGGGAATCCTCAACATAAATACTGTCAAATTTCCCATTGACATTCGCATATTCCTTTTGGGGAGGTATTTGTGTCGTTACGATTGCGTCGGATACAATAATATCAGGATATTGTACTACCCAAGCCAGACATAATAATAACAGGATCATAATAAAGAAAATAATATTCCCCCGACGGATAAGCCAATTGGGCGGCCTGGATAATATTTCTGAAACCTCTTCACTTCTTAATTCTATGTTCTTCAATTCATTTGGCATATTGTACGTGCTTCTAGATATAAACTCTTTTAGGATTTTATAATATTGGGGATTGCCCCATTAAATATTAATTTAATTTACGTAAATCAGTAAGCTTTTTATAGTTTTTTGTAGTACCGATGGAATCTATCCATCGAAAGCCTTTCACCTCATTTTGATGACCATAATTCAATAGCAGGGTTACTCCTAGTTTTCCCTCTAGAAAGAGTCTTTCTGCGTTAAATGAGGAGGTAAAAAGCTTATAGGTGCCCGACAAAGTGCTTTTGAATGAAATCAGACCTTCCTCGTTTATAACTACATCGTTATTCCAATATCGATATGACCCAGAAATTTCCTTCTTCATAAATCGTCTTTTGAAGGCTCTAGAAACAAAATATTCCATATGATGGAGGCCTTTCAAGATGGTTGGACGTAATTTTTCGTCATAAATATATACAAGGGAAATTGGAGACCCAAGCGTAATGCAATATCTATTAATTTTAAAGACGCTTTCAGGCTTTAATGCACCCTTGTAGGGTCTTGAATAAAAATTGTTTTTAAAATCGATCAGATGAAAAAGGAGCAACTGGTATCGGGATTTAAACGTTAGAATTCCATTTCTCCACTCTATTTCTCCCGGCAGACCTTCACCTGCCCATAATTTGAATGAAGCCTTTAGAGCATGTTGACCAATTTCTCGCGTGATGACATGGTACATGCTCTCCACCGAAGCCTCAATTTCCGATATGTTCAAACCCTGCATTAAATAATCATGGATAAAATTACATTCGTCAAAACAGTAATGTTCCTCCGAACATAGAATCATTTTATGGTCTTTACTTTTTCTAAAAAGGTTATTTATCCTTTCTGTATTTTTAAAAAGCATAAAAAAGCCAGATGGATATTGTTTTCGAAAGGAAAACACCTCATATTTACATAATTCTTCTTCCGTGACAAAACTTCTTATCTGACCGAATATAATATCCAGGTCACAATATCCCCAAAAATCAAAATCAATAAGATAATCGGAAAATACAATGCCATAAGTTGGTTTAAAATCACACAACTTATAGGGTTGCTTAACATTTATGTTCATTCCCAGCTTACTTGAGACCAATCTATTAAAATCTTGAAGACTGAAAGGGATTAATCGAATATTTCCTGGTAGATCAATAGGACTTATGGCATCGGAAAAATCAAAAAATTGACCTTCGGATTATGTTTGCAGGACCACACAAATAAATTAAAATACCAAGGAAATGGACCAAAATAACAAATTACCACACCTATTTTGCTTCCTTCCTTCATTCTATATTTAGTTTACAAATTTGTTGTCTGCATATCACCTGATTAGTTTTTTTCATTTGTTAGATCTTTTTACTAGTCAACATGGCTCTTCAAGTCCTTACTACGGAGGGTAAGGGTATTGTAATATATTAGGTGTTGTGCTAAAAACTTTACGAACTTATCCCGAATCACTTGCTTGTTTTTTGGATTGATAATTTTCAATAGTTCAATACCCGTGACGGACCCCCATTCTCTAATATTCAAAAGCAAAAGGTCGATTTCTCCTAACGGATTTTCATCAATTGTCCTAAACATGCTAATCCTTTGCATCACATAATTTTCGCCGTGAGATGCCAAAATAGTCTCCAAAAAACCCGAAGACTTATAATTAAAGGAATGCCAGTAAAACTTCGTTTGCAACAGACGAACCCTTGGATTAAATGAAATTGGGCAACTAAGTATATCATAGGGATCTCCGGAAAAAATATGATGTACCATTTGTATCGTTGAGAGCCACTCATCTATAATAACATTTTTGTTTGATGAATTATTTAGTTTCCATGCACTATAATCCATATAGTATAAGTCCTGTATCAAGCCTCTTAGGTCACTTCCAGAATTGTTGAATACTTGTTTTGGAGCAACATGATTTTGCAAGACCTGTAGCAGTTCTTCATAAATACCAACATCCATGTATTCAGCAAAGTCTAGTGTCCTTTGAAAATCGACTTTATTCATCCTTAAATTGCTTTATGATATTCTGGAAATAAGAGGGGTGATTTAATTTCAATCTAATGTAAACCTGTTCGTTTATTATGAAATTTTTCTTGGCATAACCCACAATGTGATTGTACTTCCTAAAAGGAATCATAGACATATCTATAATTTCCTTATAATCCTCACTTAATCCTTGAAAAAGAGCGGTTAATTCCAAACCTCGTTTTTTTTGTAAGAAAACAAATAAGAACTGTTCGTAAAACATATTAAAATGGTTCATATCCTTTTTTTTTAAATTAGCACGGTTTCTATTGACTAAGTCCATCGCCATGGATGAGTATTCCTGAATAAACTCTATATTCCGCCCCCCTAGTATTCCTGCGTTCACTCCATAAATGGGTTCGCTCTTTAAGTAGTTTTTTATATCACTGGGCAAATAAGTAAAATGGTCCAAAACCATTTTTGCCGATTTGGAATAATACCAGGTTCGATTATCGATACTTTGAGCGCACAATTCCTTTTGGAACGTACCATCTAGAATATTTCCCCAAATGAAAACATCCCCGTCCACATGAATAAAGGGTTCTTTTTGTAAATTATAGGTTCTTATTTTACCTATGGCCCATAGATTTTCGTCATATTCATTTAGACCGTCCAATTCAAGTGAAACAGAATCATATGGCAATTTCATTCTATCTATTAACACCTTCTTTCCTTCTGAATCCGTCACCAATTCAAGTTCTATGTTGGGATATACTCTTTTTAATTGTAAACAGCTTAAAGCCCAGGCCATGTAAAATACTTTTTTGCTTCTCCAGCCGCCGGAACTACGATTTAATAAATTATTTTCAAATTTTGAATTAATCGGTTTACTCCAAAAGCTCTGAATAATCCTCATTTTTTATTTTTTATTTTAAAACACGAACTATATTTTTAGGGTAAAAGTTCCCAGGATTGGTTTAACGACCTCAAACTCCCAGCTCCAATTGATTTTTAATTAATTCAAAATATTTACCCCGTTTTTCCACTAGTTGATAATGATTTCCTATTTCAGCGATACCCCCTTTTTCAAGTACCAGAATTTGATGTGCATTTTTAACGGTGCTCAACCTATGGGCTATGATAATTACAGTTTTAGCTTCAAAGAAAATATTGAGTTTCTCCATAATTTCCCTCTCATTGTTGGCATCCAAGGCGGATGTGGCCTCATCAAAAAACAGATAGTTTGGATTTTTGTAAACAGCCCTAGCAATCAATAACCGCTGTTTCTGACCGGTACTCATTCCTAATCCTTCTATACCAATTTCCGTATTATAGGACAGGGGAAGTTCCTCAATATATTCCTTGATATTTGCTACATCAACAGCATAAGCCAAGCGTTCCCTATCGATACTATGTTCCCCTACGGCTATATTATTGGCTATTGTATCGTTGAATATATAATCCTCTTGCATGACAACACCATAGTTGCTTCGCCAAACTTTATGTGAAATTGAATTTAAATTATGACCGCCTAGTTTGATTTCTCCACTTTCAGGTTCATAAAATTTGAGCAGTAATTTCATTAAAGTGGTTTTCCCACTGCCGCTTGAGCCAACTATAGCGGTGATTTTATTAGAAGGGATTGTTAAATTCATTTTTTTTATAACATAATTTTCGGATCCTATATATTTAAAAAAAACATTCTCAAGGATAAGGTCGGAATTCGGAGGAATGTAATTGATCTTAGTCGTGTAGTCAGGTTCTTCTTCTTTTTTGTTATGAATTTCAGAAAGTCGTTCTAAGGATATTCGGGCATCTTGAATCTCTCTGACGAAGTTGACCAATTGGGAAATAGGGGAATTGAGCTGTCCTACAATATAGGTTATCGCCAACATCATGCCCAGGGTTATTTCTCCGTCTATCACCAATTTTGCCGAGAGGACGGTTATGATAATGTTCTTTGACTCATTTATCAGGCCAGATCCTACATTTTGATACTGTTCCAGGGCCAAATTTTGAATCGATATTTTGAAAAGTCTGGCTTGTAAAAATTCCCAACCCCACCTTTTTTGTTTTTCCGCATTATTAATTTTAATGGTTTGCATACCATTGATCAATTCAATTACTTTACTCTGTTCCTGACTTATTTGGGAAAAACGTTTGTAGTCCAAGTCCCTTCTCCTTTTAAGAAATAAAAGAATCCAAATAAAGTATAGGATACTTCCAAACAGAAATATTAAAAAAATGGTTATGTTATAGTACGCCAGTACGATTCCGAAAATCAACAAATTAAAGGCAGAAAACAAAACGTTCATGGAGGATACCGTCAAAATGCTCTCAATGCGCTCATGATCATTAATTCTTTGCAGTATATCCCCGGTCATTCTAGTATCAAAATATGAAATAGGCAAATTCATAAGTTTTATAAAAAAATCGGATATCAGGGATATATTGACCCTAATTGTCAGGTGTAAAAGTATCCAACTTCGCATTACTTCGATTGCAGTCCTTCCCATGAAAAGAGCTAGTTGGGCAAAAAGTATCAAGTAAATGAAATTAATATCACTATTATTAATTCCTACATCTACAATACTTTGGGTTAAAAACGGAAAAATAAGTTGTAATAGACTACCTGACAGAAGTCCAATGGCAAGTTGCCAAATCAAACTTTTATATTGGGACAAGTATTTGAACAGAAATCCTAAATCTAACCTTTCGCCATCCTTCTCGATTTCCAATTCATCAAATTTCGGAGATGGTTGTAGCAATAATGCAATACCTTCCTCGATATTATCATCCGCATGATTTCCAATCCAACGCTCCAGGAATTCATGTTTGTTGTATTTAATCAGTCCATAGGCCGGATCGGAGATATAGTAGTTGTCCTTATGAATTTTATAGAGAACAACGTAGTGGTTTTTATTCCAAAAGAGGATACAAGGAAGAGGCGCCTCTTGTAACTTGATGTTAGAAATTTTAACAATTATGGTACGGAAACCCAAAGCTTCAGCGGCCGTACTCAAATTATTGAGATTACTACCAATTCTTGAGGTTTCACTTAGTGATCGCAGCTTTTGAATGGGTATTGACTTCTTATAGTGCTTGGCAATTATTTTTAGGCAAGTAGGGCCACAATCCTTGACATCAGCTTGTTTGTAGAATGGAAAATAGGGGTTTCTTTTAAACATGAAAGAATTTAGGTTAGGTGGTTCATTTGTCAATACTAAGGGTATTAACGACCTTTCCATTTCCATCGAATACAACCAGGGTGTATTCATGATTTGGTTCTAAAAATGTAGAATACAAATCATTTGTATCCAGCAAAAAGTTTTGAATTGGCAATTTGTTAAGAAAACTAAATTTTCTATCGTCGGGTTCTTTAAAAAAAATAGATAACTGCACTGGAAACTCAAATTTGTTTTCATATGTAAAATTGACCTGTGGAATATTTTTTTTAAGATTATTTATAACAATGAAGTCTGTAGTTTCAAGTCTTTTGTTATTTAGGGACACAGGTTCAAGTAATGCAAGTTCGGAGACTACACTACTATATTTATTTAGTGCGGTCTGGGAAATGGTAACCGGGTTTATTGAATACTTTTGATTGAAGTGATAAGCCATCCATAATTTATCATTGCCATCTTCCTTTTCTAGTATATGGGATATTCCGGCCAATACCACCACCTTTGCAAGTGAATCCTTAGCAAAAGTCTTATTATATATATTTTTGGCCTGATTCGTCTCTCTATTTTTCGAATCGGACATATCATCATAAGCAACAATTTTCATTCCCAAATTTTGGGCCTCTTTTATTAATTGAATGAAGTTTTGCTCCCTAGTATAAAAACCTGTTTCTATTTTTGTTTCTTCTCCATTGTTTAATGGGATGTCTTGCTCATTATCCAATGCTTCTAATGCGAGATATTTAAAACCAAGTTGATCAAGAATGGGTAAAATCTCTATTAGGAATAACCTATGTCTTGGGTAAAAATGATTTTCATTGATCATCAATAAGCTTTCATTTTTTAATTTTTCAAACAGAAAATCTTGAATTTCTACTCCTTGAATGGATGTCTTTCTTATCGTATTTAGAAGAACTGTATCAAATTCCTTCTCATGGTTTTTCTCAAGCAAACCATTGTATATATAATTATCACCTAAAAAGGATGCAAAAGTCAATTGCATTTGATTTTTAAAAGAGCTTTCGGATGAATTATATGTTGGGAAATCGCTTACTTTTTGAAGACATTGATAATATCTATTGGAGCTTTCAAAACAGTCATTTAACAATTCAAAAAGAGGAATAAAATTTCTTTTATAATCTTTGCCGATTTCCAAGTTTTCAATAATATAGTTGAAGTCTTGATCTGGTATTTGTTGTCCTTCAAAAAATCCAATGAATGTTAATTTATTTTTGCCAAACAATGTATCCTTGACATAATACTTATAATCAATTTTACCCCATTTTTTCTTCGAATTGAGAAGAAGAAAATATTGGTAAAATGGTTCTATCTCTGCTCGACCATATAAAAGTATATTATCAAGAGATTTCAACGGTTTCGGAATGTACTTCAACAAAGAATCCTTGTTTCGTTCAAAATAAATGTCACCATATGTTTTATGTAGAAATTTTAGGGAGTCATTAATTACATAATTATAGGAGTCATTAACATAGGAATTATAATCATAAAATTTACTAAATCTATTCGCGCAACTGGCAAATAAGATGACTAGAAGTACCAATCCAATACGGTACTTAACTTTTTTAAAAATTCCTTTTGAGAATGTCATATAAATAATGATTTATCGAGGGGAGGCTACCTTAAGTTATTATTGATTTAGACATACCATTTATCTTCGTATGGATTATAGACACACTTGGAGGTATGTGTGTATTGTCCTTTAGAGCCGTATTCAGGTATTCTAGTATCGTTGCAAATATACCTGTACTGGCAGTCCTTACAGACTTCTATTTTATCCTTCGTTATGTACCAGACTTTTCTAAATTGTTTATCCTTTATAAGGTCGGCAAGGTTATTTTCAAAAATATTTCCATATGTAAGGGTACTGCATTTGCTATTTTTCAAGTCCCCTCTATTATCTATATATGCCGAACGATAGTAATGCGGGTTACCAATATTACTTAAAATAAACAAATCACGATTTATGTGAAAATCTGCAATATCCTTTACTGTCCGACTAAGTACACAATTCAAATCGGCAGTATAATAGTAAACCCTACTTTTCGTCTTTCTTGTTTTAGGTGCGTTATAGAAAATTGTTTCGAAAATTTTGAATTCATTTTTGTGAATAGAATTAATTTTCTTTCTTAATTTCTTATCAAAAGGCAGTATAAAGGAGATATATTGTATTCTGGAAAATTTAAAAATATCAAATGTTCTATCAATGAATGCAAAATCCTTTGGTATTTCATTTGCAATGAAAACTATATTGGTGACCCCCAAACCCTCTACTTGTGTTTCTAAGAAGCTAATCTTATATTTTTGAAGTTCTTCAATTTCTAAATAAACGGTATCCAATTCAAAGGGCAACCTATAATTCAATTCTATTGGCGGAAAATTCTTTGGCTCGTCGGTATAAAAAATCAGTTCATTTTCAAGAAAAAAATCCAAATACTTTTGAAGTACTATTGTTTGTGTCTTATTTTTCTCGATTATGGAATTTACATCGGTATTTTGATTCTTAAGCAACAATTCCAAAATAGCGTTTGGAACATTATAAAGGCAACCTCTTTGCAAATCATAAATGCAACCAGAACTTGCTCCCAACACCGGTATACAGTGAGCATAAAATTTTATATACATTCACACTATTTTAATGAATAATATTCGGTTTGATAATAGGCCTAAAATGGAGGGTATCTGCTTCATGGAATTCTGATTTGACACCAGGTTTTTCCCACCATGCTTCTTTTTTTTCAACCTTCACCCCTTCTATAAAGTAAAATGATAGTTGCAGATTATTTTTACTATCGATTCTTTTTGCTTCTTTCATCCTCGTAACTTAAATAATTTGACACCTCCTCGTGTAATGGATAATTACAGGGAAAGGCCGTCATGCTGAATTGTCCTGATGGATTAACCTCCAAAAACACATAATCTCCATTCTTCTCTTTTATAAAATCAATTGAACCCGTATTCAATCCTAGTGATTCCATTAAATCAATAACCTTTTTATGAATTTCCTTGGGTAAAATATAGGGTTCTGTTCGATTGGGAACTTCTCGGTCATAATTTCTAAAATCAAGTTTAGTTTTTTCATTGTTTTGGGAAAATATGGCCATGGACCAAATTTTTTTATTTAAATAAAAACAGCGCAACTCGAATTCCTTTTCTGCATACCTTTGAATATAAGAGGGGCTAAAAGAATTGGGTACTTTATCTAAATCATCAATACGAATCGTAAACATTGAATAATGAAATTTATGTTTATCCACTATATGATCTCCTTCCTTCATTGCTTTAGAAATAATGTTGGAACCATGAGCTATTTCGAATTGCTCTAAAGCCTTCTTACTTGAAATAATGGCAGATTTCGGAATTGTCAATCCGCACTCAATGGCTTTTTCCAAGATTTCAATTTTGCTGGCCATTTTAGATCTATCGAACAACCATTTTTTCTTGGATAGTAACTTAAATATAATTTTACTCAACACAAGAAACTCTGACTTCATGTATTTTTTTAAGTCAGGTTCATCCTTTTGAAATGATTGCAAAAATCTAAATTTCCTATACCAAACAACATCGATATCCTGTAACAAAAGTTTCTTATTATTTTTTAAAAAATAGGCCTGGTTAGGCTTTCCGATTTCGTAAAAAAATTGTGTTTTACCATTTATTAAATCATCATCATTAACCCTAAAAAAATGTTTTTTTTTAAATTTTAACCAATCAATTACCAATTGGGTGTCTTGATCATTTGGAATCGAAAGAATTAAAATCATTGGTTTTGAATGTTAAGTTTATAAATAAAAAGGCATGCTTTTCAGCATGCCTTGATTAGATACTTCATTTTAATCAGAATCGCTACCGTCATCGTTACAACCACCTGGACTACAAGTAGCTGTATTTCCATCATAAGTTGTTCCGTAACCACCTAGAATGGATCTACCTTCGATTTTTTCGAAATTGAAATCTTCTAATGTTTTCATAATAATTATTTTAAAAGTTTCACTTACTCTATTAAATTGGCTTTTCAGTTACCACCATAAAGAACTAATATTAGTATCGTAAATTTAAAAAGGCGGACTGCATATTCCAATTAAAAAACATTACAATAAGTGATGAAAAACCTTACTTTAAGAATGGTTTATGACTCTTATTTTTCGGCTATAATGTTATTAAACCAATCAATTGTTTTTTATTAAACTGTATGTAGCGAAATTTAATCCGGTAAAGAAACTTTGAAATATCCTCCTGATTTGGAAAGGCTATCCACATTTTTGAAAGCCATTTTACTGATTAAACTTACCGTTTGTTGATCAATTTTAATTAAATCAACTAAACTATCTCTCTGTATATACCCGTCAAAATCGTCGATAAGGTTACCTACTACCATTTTGTTAAAAACTCTGCTTTTCTTTCCACTAAGTGTGGAAAACAACACGGTTGCTGTTACAAATGACCCTAGCGAAGTAGGATGCAAATTATCCTCTCTATACAATTGCCAATCCTCCCTTTCCTTCATAATATCACTCCATGTATAGCTGACGGGTGCAATAATTGATTGTAATTTATTTGCTATTTTCATGTAGCAGTAGTTGAGTAATAAACCGTCTATTTCAGGTGCATGGCGCCTTGGGTATAGTGATATGATAACGGTCCTTGCACCATTCTTTTTGATTTTTAAGTCAAACTTTCTAACAGATTCGTAAAAGGTGGTATTCTCTTTTACCCTTGGAATTCCGTCAACTACGTATTTACTGCCAAGAGTACTTTGTTCATTCAAAACAACAAAATCCCACTTCGCAGAATCCAGAGCCTTTTCCACGATTCCATCATATAGATGATCCTCTAGAGTATATCCGCCAAAAGCAATAAGTTTTGTTTTTATATCTATACCATTTTCATGACCGATAGTTTCTAACATGGCAGGCATGTTATTAAAATAAATACTACTATTTCCAACTAGTAAAACCTTCATGGATTCCTTTTTTGAAGAATTACAAGAGATACAGAGCAAAATAAGGACTAAAAAGAATCGATTTATTATATTCATACTACTTGTATTGTTTTTTGTTATCTAAATTTAAATCAATACCTCCTAAATATTCCTAATGTCCTAAACGCCATTATTAACATAGAAACATGTTCAAAAAGTCAGTTTGATTAAATATAACCAAGTTCTTCTCCCATTTTTAATAATTCGGATGTCCTAACACTTTTCAACTGAAATATTTTCATCATTCTTCTTTTTCGTTTTTCTATACCCGAAATAGATAAAGGCAATATCTTCGGTAGCTCTTTTGTTCGTATTCCTTTGGACAAATGATACAGGATTTTTCTATCGATTTCATCCAAGGACAAACTCGATGAATTATTTCTCCTGAATATTTTCATTAAACTATTACTGTAATACGTTTGATTTCGAATCACTTTTAAAATAACCAAAGACAGTTCCTTATTATCAATTTCACTCTTAATTAAAATGGAAGCAGGGTTAATACTTTTGAATATATTAAAGAGTCTAAAACTATTGGTTAAAGAAGTAATAATAACAATTCTAATATCGGGCATTTTCTGCCGTATACTTATTGCGAATTTTTCAGTATTAATAATCTCTCCATCGGGGATTTCAGGTATTCTCATATCCAAGAGTAAAATATCAAATTTTTCCATTGACTGTAGATTATTAATTATAAGCTGATTAGCCTTGTCAAGGGTATGTCTTACTAGGACTTTAAATTCGATGTCCTTTTCGCACTCCGTTAATTGTTGGAGGACTAATTGGTATGCCTGACAGACTATAGGATGGTCTTCTATTATCAATATCTTATATCTATTAATCATTAATTTAATTCCTATTATTTTATTAAAATAAGTGTTTTTTTATTCTTCTTGTAAGAATTAAATAATTTTTAGGTTTTTTTTCAAAAGTTTCATTTAATCTCATCATTATGCTATCGAAAGTCCTAAAAAATAGGCGTAAATAGTCCATGCCATTATATACGAACTTAGCCTATAATTTTACATCTTTGATTATCAATTACTTAATTGATTTTTTTTGATCAGGACTGTGAAAAAGTAAAAACACCTAGAACTAAACTTTAAAAATATCAATGGTCGAATAAACTTCCTTGATTTATGGAGTTGAAAGGACAAACATTACATGAACCTGTACCTTTAATCAATTTTTCATCGGATAGGGAAAATGATGCTTTTTGTAGATCGTAACTATTCGTGTTAATAGCATGTTGGATGGTATGAGCCCTAAAGTTTTCTCCCATACTTTCGTAAAACATTTTTTGCTCGCCCTTGAGACTATATCTGTACAATGAAGCTTTACCAAATACACTATTGCTTCCGCTTCCTCCATCGACTCCACTTCTTGACGTTGAAGATTTTCTATTATCTGAACTTCGGAAATACTCCGGCTTATAGACAATTTCAATAGCTATATTTTCCCATTCCAACATATGGTTTGGAACCTCTTGCATAGCGATAGGATTAAATTTCTTTAAGTTCGAAATAATCCCTAAGTTCTTCTAGCGGTATCTGTACCCTTCGATTATTTCTAACCGTTGAATAATAACCTTGTCTTTCATAACCACGTTTCCATTTTTCAAAATTTTTCCAAGTTTCCTCGGGCGTATTGAAATGGGTGTCCATCCCAATGGCAAAACCATCGGGGCTTAAAATCTGAAATTGTTTTTTCTTTTTCATAGTATGGATTTTAGTGTTCACTAGGTAGATAAAGAACATTGTTACGGTAAAAAAATGTGATTGCAGGAAGAATGTCTTCTTTATTCTCTACCGACACCTTATAATTCGATAATGGATAAACTGTATATTGATATGGTATAGGTTTACGTATGGCATTATTGTTTCCATCTTCAAAAATCAGACAACAACTATGTTGATCTGGACTTTTTAGAACTTTAATAGTGATAAATTCATGTTGAGAGCTTAAAAGCGAAATGTTGGCAAGCATATCGATCAATAGCCAATTTGCATTGCATAGATCTACCATAAGTATAATACCTTCACTGAACAAAATATTTTTGAACATCGGGTGCTTATAGTAGCCCTCAGAACCCGAACACATCAATAGTTTTAACCTTATATCCTTTTCGCTTATAATTTCTTTCATGTCTTAATCTATGTTTAATGGTTGAACTTGTGCATTAGATAATAAATGAGCGATTCCGAACATTTTGAATTCATCCTTTCCGCTTTCCTTTTCTTCGTTTTTTTTGGAAACCTTGCGAGGTGCTGACCATATAAAGAACGCTTTAGAACCTTTTTCCACCATAAAGCCTTTTTCCTTCCATCCTTTGAAAGTGTCGAACTCTTGGTGATCTTCGCTCTTATACATTTTATTGAGGATTACCTCGTTTACACGATCCCCTACATCGGGGTCTAGTTCCATCATCATCTTAGCCGTTTCACTAAGTTGTTTTAATAGGTTGCGTTTTTCTTCTCTACCTTCAACGCTGAAAATCCTATTGTAAAAATCTTCTTTTGTCAATATTTCATTTTCCTGTACTGCCATTTGATAATCTATTTTTAGGGTTAAAAATTTATTTTAGAATTTGAAGGAGTTCTATCCTCGTTTTTTTTGGAATTGCTATGTTGTAAATTTTGATTCATAATATGTGAATTTGAGATCGTTCTATCTTGAAGCTTAAAACAGGGGAAGCCATGAGGTCCAATAAGCCAAGAAAATGTCGGAGTGTCCGCAACGTGGATTTTAGCTTTGCGTAAAAATCAAGGAAGTGGAAACCGTCATTTTATAGGGCATTTGGACGGCTTGCCCATAATTCGCTGAAAAAGTAGGGCGGTCTTGAATTTATGTATCACAAAATTTATGACCTGAAGTTACAATAGAAATAAATAAACAAGCTCGAAAACCGGTTGAAGCTTGGGCGTGAGCGACCAAGGCGTTACGGTGGGATTTTTGGTTAAAATCGTACCGTAACGATACGGAAGTACAAAACAGGTTTTGCGTTCCTTATAGAAAGCCGCTTGGCGATTGAAAGCGGGCGGTGGTGGGTCAATGGATAACCGATGGCCAGGCCATCGACCTTTAAAAAAACCCCTATTCCGTATTTAAGAATAGGGGATATTAATTACTAAGCTGATATATCGCAGAAAAGTGCCAACATTTGATTGCTTAACTCGGTTGGTTGCTTTTTGTTTTTTCTTTTTTTCTTTTTTGGTTCTTCACCGATACGTAGAACGCCATCTTTTTCTGCCTTCTCCTTTTCCCTCTTGGCTTTCTTTTTGTTCTCCCATTCCGTACGCTCGTTATCTGGAAGCCATTGTTTCCCATCGCAAGCCCTCATATTAAATTCTTGCCATAGAAAATGGTCTTTGAACTTTAAATGAACCGTTCCTTTTTTATAGAACTTGATTTCAAAAAAAGTACTGCTGCAGGTGTTATCGTATTTATCGCCGGTACGGATAAAACCTAACTGATCAAAACTACTTTCCAAGGCTTGTTTAATGGTAGTAATACGCTCGTATGGTTTGCCCGAAATATAGCAAAGTACACGATCGATATCGGTATATTTGGATTGCCCGTGATACACTAAAGAAAATTTATCACCGTGTTGTTTCAAATCATAACTACTGCGGTATTCGCCATATTTCACATAAACGGGAGCAATAATTTTTTTATTGACCTTGTACCTATCGTTTGTTTTCCACCCAGGAACAAAAAGCCGATTTTCAGAATAATAGTTTTCGGTCAACAATTCAAAGACATCCACTATTGCCTGTTCTAGAATGGTTCCGCTATTATTGACCAACATTTGAAATAGGTCATGGACATTTTCCTTAGTAAATGACATGGCGCTTTGTTGCTGAATGAATACATTAAAGTTCGACTGAACTTTTGTGGTCATGTAACGTTGCATATTCAATTCGGTAATTACCGTACGCCACATTGAAGCCTTTATCTTATTGTTAAAATGATTGTACCGTTTCATCGATGGCAAATCTTGTTTATCAAAATCCTTTGGTTCTCTGTACCTGTCTCCGTTTAGAACGAAATTGGTATAATGTTGCCACTTTTTTTGTGCTTCTATATAGTCTTTATATGCCTTTTTGGCTTGATCGAACTGGATCATCATATTACCGATCAAATCCTTTCTTGCGATTTCATCCTTTATAAAACTATCATCGAAACTTATTTTCTCGGGTTCGTAATCCGTAAAATCAAAATCAAAACTTTGTTCGCTCTTTATTACATTAAGGCGCACCATTGCGACATTGACATCGGTTTTACGCTCTGCGTTACTAAAGACATTTCCTAAAATCTCATAACTTCCGTATGCTTCGATTTTTTCCAAAAGTTCTTTTCTTCTTCGGGTGTTCGGGTTTAAAAGTGTTTCCGCATTTAAAAGACAAACTATATCCGTGTCGTGCGCAATTTCGATTGCCTTTAATAAATGGGCATCCCCATTTTTAAAGGGTGGGTTCATAAGGATAACATCAAAATATATATCCTGTTCATAGGTTAAAAAATCGTTGCCCAATAGAGAATATTCATTTTCCTTTAAAATCGATTGTAAGTTTGAATCTAATTCAATAGCGTTAAAATCGCAATCGATACCTCTTGCATAATCGTAAAGGTCATTTTTGATAAAATCCAAAATATCACCTTTGCCGGCACTAGGGTCTAAAATCACTTTATCGATCAAACCATAACAATAGCAGTCCTCTCTTCTCCCGTTTATTCCGCCTTTCCACGTTTTCCCGTTGTAAGGCTCGACCATTTTCTTAATAACTTCGGTTGGGGTTGGGTAAAATTGTTCTCCAAACATATCTTAAATATTAGGGATTTGTTGCACCATTGCGTAAATATCCAAGTTGCTGTTAATGGCTTCCATGATATTGGATTTTTCAATCGTGGAATGAAAAAGGCTTTTGAGCTTTCTCTCCTTTTCCTTTTTCGTTCCATCAAAAAATGCGTTTTGATGTTCCTCTATATAGTTGAAAACCTTTTCGTCCTCTTTTTCCGAAAAACTGCAGACTAAAGAAGCGGATGCATATTCTTTTTTGTCGTAACAAGCGCATAAAATGTAAGTGTATTTCATAATTATATAGTGTTTTAATTTGTTGATACTGGTTCTGAATTGTCCGAAAAAAAATAGTAGTCCGCCCCGTAATTGTAATGTATATCGATACCGTTTACGGTCTCTATATAGTGACAGAACTTATAGCCGAAATCCTCGGTTTCATCTTGTGAAAAGCCGAAGCCTTGCGCCCATTCTTTGGCGTTTTCTTTAGTGGCTTCGTGTCCTTGTAAAATGGTGCTGTATACTTTCATGGAATTAGAATATGAAGGAGTTCTTCTAAAATTTTTTTTGCAATCGTTATGTTGAAAATTTTGGTGCATAATATTTGAATTTGAGATCGTTCTATCTTGAAGCTCTAAAAAGGGAAAGCCAAAAAGTTCAATGAGCCAGTAAAATGTCGGAGTGTCTGCGAAGTGGATTTTAGCAAAGCGTAAAAATAGATGAAGTGGAAACCGTTATTTTATGTGGTGTTTGAACGGCTTGCCCATAATTCGCTGAAAAAGTAGGGCGGTCTCGAATTGAGGTATTGCAAAATTTGGTACATGGCAGTTGCCAAAGAAATAAATAAAAAACCTCGGAAACCTGTGAAGCTTGGGCGTTGGCGACCAAGTTGCCCCTGGTCTTGATTTTTGTATAAAATCATGCAAGGGCAATACGGAAAGTACAGAACAGGTTTAGCGTTCCTAATTAAACTTTTTAGGGTTAAATAAAAAAAGGTTCGCAAGCCTTTATGACTTACGAACCAGTTTATAGTTTAGTTATTGGGTAATTACTTATTGGAAAGCTCTTTCTCTAGTTTTGAAATACGCTCTTTTAAACGTTCTTCCCTAGCTTTCGAAGCTTCTTTGTATTTGGTTTCCAAGATTATCATTTCGTCTTTATAGTAGCTCTGGATTGCTTGGTGGAAAGAGTTATTTACTTCGTCGTTTAAATGGTTGTTTTCTCCAAAATGAACATTTTGTAATATTAGTACTCTTACCATTTTATTAAATAATTTCTTAGAGAACGATTTCTTAAAATTCTGTATTATTTTACCGGCATCTTTAGTAGTTGTTTTACCGAAAAGTTTTTTGAAATGTTTGTCTTTTACATTCCAATTTATATTGTTATGATATGAGGATATAAAGAACGCTATCATTTCATCATCGGAAAGTGCTTTGGTATTGTTTACATAATCGGTTTCCTGTATAACAGTCACCAGTTCTTCAAAATGCTTATTGGATTCAATATGTTTTTTACGTATCTCTCGATCATTAAGTTTTTGTATTTTCTCTTTCGGGGTACATTGGTCCATTTTCTTTTTGTCGATATCTACTTCGATATTTTCCTCTGGAGCTTTTTCTTTTAAACGCAATAACGTTTCTTTGAAAGTGTATGTTCTTGGGTCTAGTAGATAACCCTTTTTATAACCTTGATTAGGTGCATCCTCAAGTTCTTTCATTTCCTCTTCATAATCTTCAAGAGCTTCCGCAAGTTCAGCCAATAATACTTCCTCGGTTAGTTCCATCCATCTATTAGATTCCCTGATGTTTTCCATGGTCGGTTTCACCGGTTCTTCTATATAATCTATATCATCCTTGATATATGGAATTAGACCGTTTTCATTGAGTAAAGAAACTATGATCGCATTCTCTTCCCAATCAGAATTATATTTTCTAAAATCGGCAACTATAAGTATCCCGTTCTTTTTAACCTGGTTAATTAATCGATGTAAGGATTTGGTTTTTTTCGAGGTATAACAGCTTGATTTTGTGCATAGCATTTTATCATCACCAAATAGACTTCCTTGGTTTATGGAATTGAATGGACAAAGGTTACAGGATCCTGATCCGGTAATTAGTTTTTCGTCGGATAATGAGAAAGGTGCCTTAAGTAAATCATAACTATTGGTATTAATAGCTTGCTCTATTATATGAGTCCTAAAGCTTTCGCCCATACTTTCATAGAACATTTTTTGTTCGTCCTTTGGAAACATGGCAATTCGTATCGCAAGAGATATTGTCAGTTCTTTGGTTTCCAGAAAAGGTCTAAAATCATCAATTAGATTTGCCAATTTTATTCTACTATGTATGTACTTGACAGTACGTCCTATTCTCTTGGAAATAATATCTGGAGTATGCTTTGTAACTAAAAAAGCTATTGCCTCTGCTTCCTCTATCGGTTCTACTTCTTGTCGTTGTAGATTTTCAATAATCTGTACTTCAGAAATAACATTGCTATCGAAATCTTTTACTATACAGGGAATAGTTTTAAGTTTTGCAAGTTTACAAGCCCGGTAACGTCTTTCACCCATTACAATAATGTGACCTTTATCCGTAGGTCGTACGGTAATTGGTTGTAGGACACCAAACTCCTCGATACTGGTGGAAAGCTCTTTTAAACGCTTTTCATCAATACTTTTCCTAGGGTTGTTCGGATCTAATTTAATTTTAGATAATTGGATTTCTTGAACCATTTTGTTTTCCATGATTTTATTATTTTAGTTAATAAAGATTTGAGCGGAGCCCAAACGGAAGACAAAATTTTGGAGTGGCTAGGAAACGGAATAAATGAGAGGTACGAACTGTTTATGCCGTCCCTGGACCGATAAACATTTTGCGAGTTTAAATTTGTTCACATATTGATTCAACCCTCCCTCCTGTAGCACTAGGTAAATTAGGTTAGAATTTAAGAGGACTGGAATTTGTATTATGATAAATATTCTATAGACCGAATATTCTTTTATCGAATCCGAAAGGTTTTACTTCGACCACTTTTACTTTACCATAATCCTTATGATTGGGGTTAAGAATCAAATTGTAATCTCCCGGAACAACAACAGAAGGGACCTTTAATGCTAAATTAGTTCCTTCATTGATAAAGTTATCCCCGATGGTCTGGGTTTCAAATGAATGTGGAATCTCTTGCCAGTTTTTACCTTCCAATAATGACATGTCTAGAGTTTCAGTTAATGATTCAGGAATATCAATTGAAATTACATAGTAATCTTTAGGTAATATTCCATAAGGAACGTGGACAGCTACTTCAGACATTGCCAATGCGATGGATGATGCGGTATATAGCATTTTGACCCCTTTATTATTCCAACGACCCCCATATAGTTCTGCTCCAGTACCGGATAGATCGTCCTTATATTTCCCTTTTGATATCCTATATACTTTCATGCAAAAATCCCATGCTCTATTCTCCCTAAAGCGTCCTTAACCATACCAATGCCAATTGTTGTATCAAATAGGTCTTTGGGTGTTTTGCCACCTAAAGAGATATTCTCGGTTAATAGCCATTTTTTAAAATTGGTTTCACTTCCGAAAACTTCATTTCCATAATTCATTAATTGTTGTATTGCAATGATTTTTTCGGTTTGTGAAGAGGAGAGTTTTTTATTGTCCTTTTTGTAACGTTCTAAGGTTCTTGTTGTGGTTTCCAGGACATTCGACCAATCATTAAATTCCAGAGGTGACTTTTTTGCTATTATATCAAAAGCTTTATAATCTATTCCTGACCTTATTGTTTCAAGTATATTATAAGCTCTAGAATCATCATTCCAATCATAGGATATCAATTCAATATCTTGGATGACGTTTCGGGTTATCGATAATGCGGATAGTCTATTCTTTTTATGTACTGCCTCAGCATGTGCTGAAATTAGAACATGCTTAGTTGATTTACCTTTAAAAAAAGGTTTTGGATATTTACCAGTTTTATTCTTTGAAGTTTCAATATGTCCTAAAAAAAATTCTAACGACTTTTTGGCTGCAGCTTTTGATATGCCTGCATCTTCTGCCATTCCATCAATTAATTCAGTCTTGTTCATAACAACGATTATATAATTCTAATATACGAAATATTAATACAAACTGTCATAAAAAAAACGACAATTGTCATAAACTATTGTTGAATACTGTTAAAAGTGATTAAAGGTGTGAAATGCAGTAAATATTAAATACAATATATAGTTTATATAGTTCAAAAATTAGGTTATTCTTGGACATTGCTGAAATTCCCGGTTTCATGTTCTGCAAGACCGAATATCATACCATAAACATTATAATAATCGCTAATAGCACCATGTCCTGCATCTGGATCGATATATAACAAATGTGGATTACTCGATGTGGATAACGCTTGCATCTTGGCTATATATTTTGTAGACTGCCATATTTCCAATACATCGTCGTTACCTGCAGCCAACACAAGTGTTGTTGGATAATCTTGTACTTTAATGTTCATATAAGGGTCCATTGCGAATAGCCCTTCAATTTCATTCTCATTATTAATATCTCCAAATTCCAAATGATAGCTATTGTCAAATCTACCAAAACCGGTTCTTGCTGGGTTCAATAGAGGAACTTCAGCTATCGACATTTTAAACAAATCCGGTCTAACATTAATTGCCATCCCTCCCGCTATAGCTCCGCCACTGGCTGTGTAAAGAACCATATGGTCTTTGCTGGTATAATTTTCTTTGATAAGATATTCCCCTGCAGATACTAAATCCATCCAAGAATTAAATTTTGTATCCTTTCTACCATTTTCATACCACTCTACACCTTTTTCTCCACCACCTCTAATATGAGGGAAAACCAAAATGCCCCCCTTTGCAACCCAAGAAAGATACGTGGGTAAAAAAACTGGTGACATGGATTCTTTAAAAGCACCATAAGCATAAATAATCGTTGGATTATTGCTGTCCATACTTAGATTCCTTTTTTTAATAATACTAATTGGCACTAAGGTTCCGTCGTGTGATTTATATTCAGTTTCAATTGCTATTATATCATCAAATTCTTTATAGAGCGAGGTTTCATTAAAATTCTGCTTTTCAAAAATACCCTTCGTGTTATATTTATATCGAACTAATTCGGTTGTCCAACCGGCTAATAATACCCAAAATTCATTTTTATCTGGAGACACGGAGCGTAATGTCAAATCCCCTACGGCAAACGGAAGCTCAATTTCTTTGTCAACATCTTGAAAATTATTTAAATATAAGTGTTGTTCTACGCCATTGGTCATGGTGGAATAGAACATACCTCTACTAGTAATTCTAAAGTCACCAATAGTTTCATTGCCCTTATCCTTAATGAACACAGTTGGTTCGAAGACGGGGTTATCTATATTGATGAATGATATATTGTAATTGTTTGTTGCTCCAGATTTAAAGTAAAGTTTTTCGTTAAATAAAAATGGTGAATCGGCATATACTTTATCTTCCGCTGAGTATATCTTTTTCCAGACGGGTTTGTTGGTTTTAAGCAAAGCTGTCTCTGTATAGTATGCCTCCCAAAAATCATCACTGGTAGCCAAATAACTAATGACGTATTTATTTTGTGACGACGAAATATCCGCTAAAGCAAATAAAGATGAATTTTTAACATTGACGGTTTTAGCATCGAATATGGGACCGATTTCTTTTTTGGATAAAACATCAAATAGGGATAAGTATGAGTTGGATTTATATCCTTCTTCTTCCGCATTTATAACAGGAAATTTAGTGACAAGGAAACCACTTGAATCAGGAAGCCAATTTATACCTCCGAACTTATCCGGGGAAGTATTATCAATTTCATCTGATATGACTTTTTTATTTTCTACATCGAGAACAAATAATTTAGACTCTAGACCATTACCTTCAGTTAGGCTAAAAGCAACATATAATCCGTCCCAAGATGGCTTATGATAATCTATATAGTAATCTCCATCGTTCGCTTCGGAATAGTCTTTTGTATTAAATAAGTGAATCGGTTCTGCTTTGTAATCTTTTTGATAGACGAGGGAATAAGTTTCATCTTCAACATTATAATACCTATAAAAAAGTTCTCCTTTTTCAGATGTTCTAATTGCGGAAGGTGTACTTATATATCTTGATTCAATATCTTCAATTGTACTTATCCATTCCTGTTTTTCAGGAAGTTTATTTATGTAATCAAATGCAAATTGAGATTCTTCTTTTTGCCAGTTAATTATCGTGGAATCATTAATGTTTTCTAGATTACGAAACATATCCACTTTATTTTTATTATCGTACATCTCGCTTACAGGTTCTGGCTTTATCGAAGGATAAGCAAGCTCATTGGACTGACTTTTTAATGCTTTACAAGAAAAAATTAGAAATAATAAAATAATGGGTAACAGTCTCATAATGAATACATATAAAATTTAAAAGAATAATAAAACAAAAATGTTTCCTATAATTCAAAGAATCTAGGAAACATTTATTGTAGAAAATAAGAATGTTATTTTTTTGGCATTTTAGGTCTTAGGGTCCCTATAGGTGGTTTTGGTTTATTAACTGTACCGTCATCGCCACCTTGAAAGCGTTCTTTATTCATTACTTGAAATTTTTTGAAGCTAGAAAGGTTTTTTTTGTTTTCCATTTTGTAGTGTTTGTTTTCTGAGTTCAATATAGTGAGTATCAGGTTAAATACGTAATAAAGTATATGCTTTTTTATAAAAAAGCATAACATTATAATATTATTATATTATGATTTTCGTAGTTCATCGAGTAATTGTTTTGGCAATACATTAAATACGCCTTTAAAGGCATCGTTAAATGCTCTTGTTGATTTAAAACCATATTTTTCCGCAAGCGCCAATAGTGTATATTTTAGGTTCTCTTTATCATTTGTCAAATCGGTATAGGCATATTTTACTCTTAAATTTTTAATGTACTCAGTGTAGCCTCCTTTATTATCAGTTAAATATGCAGATAGGTATGCGGTATTGGTATTTGCCTGAGCTGCCAAAATAGATAATCTTATACCATTATCAAGATATCCATGACAATCTTCAAACTTTTTCAAGAATAAAACAATTTCCTTTTGCACATGATCAGGTAAACTATTTTTATCATTTGATCCAACCTGGTTCTTATTTTCTTCCTTTTCAACAACTTTAATGATATTTATGGTCGGATTGTCAATTAGATCTTTGATTCTTTTCTTGGTCTTGACATATTTTATATAGAAATAACTAAGTATACTACATACTACAATGAGTATATAAATTACAATAGAGCCATAACTAATTTCAATTTGTAGTTCTTTTAATCTTTCTTTTTCTTTTTTTAGTAACGGAACGTCAAAATCTTCATTAATTTTTCTCGTTAATGGAGCTGAATGAGATTGCAAAATACTATCCGCATTAAGAAATTTTTCTAAGTAATTAATCTGATCTCTTTGGTTGTTTGCTTCCTCTGCATGTTTATATGATTGGTAATACACATCTTTGATTTCGGGAAAGTATAACTCGGGCTTCACATCGAGGTTATCAATTAGTTTTAAATAAAAAATACTGCTATCCTTTCTCTTGAGATTATTCTGCGCTAAAGAAATAACATAGAGAGCACTTGGCAAATCGACACTATCCTTACTGATAGCTACCGATTTTTTTAAAGAATCTATAGCTTTCTTATTGTTGTCCATTAAATAGTTTGCCATTCCATTTAGCCTTAGAAAATCTGGGTAATAAATATGTTCTCCTTTTTCATTAAATGAATTAAGTCCCAAACGGGAATAATAATTTAATGAATCTGCGTTTTTTAGTGCATAATGACAAGCTGCAATATTGTATACATTAGATACATACTCAATATGTGGTGGTTTATTTAAATCCTCTTTTACAAGTAAATTTTTAACTTTATAATACATTTGCAACGCTTGTGCGTTCTCTCTGGTCAAGCTTTTAATACCTGCAATTCCACTAGTCGTAATACGTTCATAAAATATATCCTTTTTATTCTTAGCATATTGATTTGCAATTATATAATTATCTAATGCTTTACTAAAATTGTCTTCTTTATAGTAATATTCTGCTTTTAAAAGGTAACCAAATGTAGGTTCATCTATTTTTAAGGAATTGATTGTCGAATATATAATGGAATCCAAATAGATTATGGAAATGTCTTTAGGGCTATTATGGTATTTAGAGTAAAAACCCCATGAAACGATAGTTGAATCGCCTTGTTTTCTCCCTAATGTTAAAAGTTCATCTGCTAATGTTAGAGCTTTCTCCTTGTCTTTTTCTTCATCTATTCTATTAAGTAATTCTACTGCTGTATCTGTCTGTTTATTTTCTTGTGCAAAAGTTGTTGTGCTCACAAGAATTAAAAAAAACCAGTTTACATAAAATCTTGAATTCATAACTTAATTTGTTGTAAATAATTTTCTCGTATTGAACAATAGTCTGTCGAATAAAGTTGATGGCTCTAAAATAATTTCACTTTGTCCTATAAGTGTTCTTTTAAAATCTATGGTCCTCCCAAAGGAGGTTGTTAAATTTTCAATTTGTACGTAGGCAGTATAATATAAGTATTCCCCTTGTTTAGGAACTTCGGACAAATAGGTTATATTACCTTCTAAATTACCCCATTCTTCATACGGATAATTATATAGTTTTATAACCGCTTTCTGACCAACTTTTACCTTTCCAAATTTGTTTACCGGTAATTTACATAATCCGATTAGGGAGCTTTTGGCATCAGGGGAAATACTAAATACTTCCTCTCCTTTTGATACATTTTGGTATTGACTCCAAACATCCATTAAAGACAAGTGACCGGTTGATTGGCTTATCAATAAATTTTCCAAACCCCATTTATCTATAGCGTTCAAAAGTTCCTGTTTTGATATGTCCAATTGATTGATTAGCTCTTGGAACTGTTCCATACCATCAAAATTACTTTCAAGCGCTCTTGTTTCAACTCCAGTAACCTCTGTTAGCACCTCGGAATATTGTTGGGACAACGTATTATTTTGTTGAACGCTTTCTAATAGATTCATTTCAGAGGTCTCCAGTTCAGCTTTGGATATCACTCCTTTATCAAATAGCGTTATCATTCTTTCATGATTAGATTTCACCAAATCATTATTTCTCTTGGTGGTTTGTAAGCTTTGTGCCAGACGGTTAAGTGAATTCCGTTTTGAATAAAGTTGTTTGCTAATTAGATTGTATTCAGAAACATTTCTTTTTAGTTTATTAAAAGTTGACAAGCGCATGAGTGCTTTTTGATATTGGCTATACTCTTGCTGTACGGTTCCAAGGTTTAATATAGTGTTCTGTCTGTCAATAATGTCGTTTAAGGAATCAACTAATATTCCCTGTTCTACAGCAGATCGAACCAAGGCTATATCATGATAATTAGCTGAAGAGTTAAGTATGGCTATAATGTCACCTGAGTTAACTTTCTCTCCAACATGTTTGAGTAATTCGGTTATCTGACCTTCTCTAGGGCTTTTTATTATTTCAGATGGCGTAGTTGTGGTTATCTCGATTTCACCTACTAACACATCGTTATAGCTGATTAGGAAAGATGAGAATAACATTATCATAAAAAATATAGTTATAACATATATTCCCCACCTTGTGGTCCATTTTGGCGCTCTACCTAAAAAATCGTTACCCATTGCCATATTAAATCTGGTTGTTGATCAACTGTGAATATCTACCATTTCTTTCCAATAAGGTTTTGTGTGTTCCTATTTCGGCAACATGTGAATTGTCTAACACTATTATTTGGTCGACATCTTTTACTGTTGATAATCTATGGGCTATTATGATTACGACCTTATTCTTATAGAAATCCTTAAGATTATTCATTATTATTTTCTCATTTTCCGAATCAAGTGCACTTGTGGCTTCATCTAAAATCAATATAGGTGCTGCTTTATAGACAGCTCTTGCTATTAAAAGTCTTTGACGTTCACCACCCGATAAGGAAATACCGCCAACACCAACGTGTGTTTTAATACCTAAAGGAAGGCTATCGGTTAGATTTAAGAGATTTGCTAGTTTCAAACTGTTATAAATAGCATCGTTGTCCGGTAAATGATTTGAACGGGACTCAGTTATATTTCTTTCGATTGTATCATCGAAAATCACACCGTCTTGCATGACAACTGCTAATTGTGCTCTCCACCATTCATTGTTATAAGCATTTAGATTAATTCCGTTTAATAATATCGCCCCATTCCGAGGCAGGTAATACTTTAAAATCAATTTTATTAAAGTTGATTTTCCTGATCCACTTGGACCTACAATTGCTGTTGTGGTATTAGGTTTTAGGTCTATGGTTATATTTTCAAGTACCATCGGTGTACTGTCTGAGAAAGAAAAACCTAAGTTTTTAAAGGAAATACTTAGATCACCTTTTAGTTCTGTTATTCCGTCTTGTTTATCATTTTCAGTATTATGTACTTCGGCTAATCTTTTTAATGCCAAATCAGCATCCTGAAATTTTACAATAAACGTTGAGATGTTTTGAATGGGAAAGGAAACCTGGGCAACTATATATTGAATGGCTAACATGGACCCCAATGTTAGTTCCCCTTTAATAACGGCAAGTGCTGCTAAAAAAATAACCAATATATTCTTAGACTCGTTGATAAATAAGGACCCATTTGATTGGTTTTCCATTATGGAAAGGTTTCTCAGATTAAGACGAAAAACCTTTCTTTGATAATCTTGCCATTGTTTCCTTCTTCTGGCTTGAGAACCATTCAAGATAATTTCATGCATGTTGTCAAGAATTCCCATTAGAATGTTCTGGTGTTCTCCAAAGGCAGAAAACATTTCATGATCTATTTTTTCCCTTTTTTTAGAGAAAGCAATTATCCAAAGAAAATACAATTTTGTACCAATTATAAACACTAGAGATATCATAGTGTCGAATGAAAATAAAATTGCACCAAATACAATTATATTGACCAGGCTGAAAATAGAAACAAGCGAATGTGATGCTAGAAAATCATCGATTTTACTGTGGTCGTGAACACGTTGCATTAAGTCTCCCTTTTGCTTTGTACTGAAAAAACTGACAGGCAATTGAAATAGTTTATAAAGATAATCTGAAATTAATCTGTAGTTAATACGAGATATTATATGTAATACAATCCAATTCCTAATACTATCTAATCCAGTTAATACAATGAAAAAGAAAAGCTGTGCCCCCAGGATTAGATAAATAAAATTTACATCTCCATAATTTATACCGTAATCAACAACCCTTTGAGTTAGAAAAGGTAAAGCGATATTAATCATAGATGTAACTAACAAACCTGCAGTAATTTGCCAAAATTGTGGTTTATAAGGAACCAGATACTTGAATATTAAACTAAAACCTTTTGGTTTCTTTTCGCTTTCGTTTAGATTATTGAATTCATTAGTTGGTTCTAATAGTATACAGATACCAGAATTATAGCCTTCTTTAATCCAGTTTTTCTCAAACGCCCCTTTGGTTAGTTTTGTGGTGCCAAATGCTGGATCAGCTATGTGAACATATTTTGAAGTTACTTTATAGACTATTATAAAATGCTTTGATTTCCAATGTACTATACAAGGAAGAGGAGCTTCACTATATAGCTGCTCCGGTGTTATTTGAACGGAAAGAGCATTTAAATGAAATGATTCCGCTGCTGTCTCTATATTCGAGAGATTAACCCCCTGTTGAGTAATTTGGCATTTTTGTCTTACAATATCGATATCTATTTGTTTACCATGATAATTCATTATCATAGTGAGACATGCCGGACCACAATCCATTTTATCATACTGTTTTTGAAAAGGAAACTTTGGTGAAAACATGGGATATAACTGTAAAATCAGTTTTTAAAAACAATTAAAAAGATGGTAGAAATAGTGTCGTAGGTCCTAAAAAAACAATGCCAAAAAAATAAATATGTGTCAATTTATAAAAAAGCATGTGCAATTTATAAAGGCGCAATTAAGCAATTGCCAGCGTTTTGATATTGATTATATATTTATGTCATAGTATGATTTTATGGTAATATGATTTTACCTGTTTGTAATCAAAAACCTAAAATAAGAAATATGTTAAAGTTATGCTAACGTTTAATGAGTATCTCTTTAAACGGAACCATATATAAGATTAAGTAACCACAACTATCAAATAGACCTATATGAAAAATAGAATTAATGTATCCGATGTTTCTGGTGAGGGATTAAGCCTTAATGCTTTCTTGATAAGCCAAATGTATGTTGAAGCGACTGTTATCTCGTTTGATGATCATTATACAAGTATGGAAAAGATGTGCTCTGTTGCATCATAATTGTATTTTAATATCAATTGACATATTATATAGAAAGGACACTATGTCGTCAAAAAAATAGTATATAATTATTATAAGCAGGACAGGTTCCTGTAAAAAAGTTATGACCTTAACTTATTAGTTAGGACAGATTCCCGTAAATTATATTTATTCGTAAGAATCGATAATACAAGTGTTTAAGTCCAGTTAGGACAACTTCCCGTACATGTAAAACAGTTCAAATTTTATTAGTTAGGACAACTTCCCGTAAGTTTAGAGAATTTGCAGTCTTATTACTTAGGACACAATCCCGTAAAATATAATAATATTATATTCATATAGAAAGGACATATTCCCGTCATTATAAATAAATAAAAATCAGCTGTTTAAACTAAGTTAGGACAACTTCCCGTAAAAGTATAATAATGCAATAATGATATAAAAAGGACACTTTGTCGTCTTCTTTATAAAAGACGTAAACACTGTCAATGGTCCCTATTATATGAGGATGGAGCTAATTCTTTTCCAGTTTTTTTTGCATTCTAATCTCCTGAGAGATAAACCTAGGACACAATCCCGTAAAAAATATAATAATATCATATTCATATAGAAAGGACATATTCCCGTCATTATAAGTAAATAAAAATCAGCTGTTTAAACGGAGTTAGGACAACTTCCCGTAAAAGTATAATAATGTAATAATGATATAAAAAGGACACTTTGTCGGCATTACATTTAGTTTGGAAACCTCAATGGTTTCAATGCAAAGGGAGTAGTTAGGACACAATCCCGTAAAAAATATAATAATATCATATTAACATAGAAAGGACACTTTGTCGGCAAAATTTCTATTACTATAAACCAAACCATTTGGTTCATAATCGGTATCGTGCTCAAAAGACCGTAAACATAGGTGTTCTGGAAGCATAGGACACATTGTCGGCATGTTATAATTAAATAAATGCAAGAAAAATGCTTAAAAAGAACAATAATAAGTGGTTATCAACAGCTATGAACACATGTATTGTATTGAATGATAACAACTTACAAGTGGTTAGGACACATTGTCGGCAATGAAATAAATAATTATATCCGAAAAGTTGTGTTATTACTGCATTTCACACCTTTCATCATATGTAATATTGAAAAGATGTTTAAAAAAGAGCTTGAAATGATAATTTCAAGTTTTTTTTTATCCTTATTTCTTTAGTTATTTAATAAGTATTTCTTTAAAAGATAAATTAGGAGCTTTTAAAAATAGCTGTTAAGCCTGTGTTTATCGATGGATTTGAATTATGGATAGGACACTATGTCGTCAAGGTAGGACGGATTGTCGGCTAATATTCCTAAAACTTAGGACACATTGTCGTCAATTTTTAATTAGTGGAATACCGAGATATTGATTCTGCATTTCACACTTTTCATCATTTTGGTATGACTGGATGTTATTTTATTGTCGTAGTTATTTAAGAGATTATTTCTTTAAAAGATAAATTAAGAACTTTTAAAAACGTTGTTAACCACTATATCCATTAAGCTAACAATATTTGAATAGGACAGGATGTCGTTCACATAGGACTTCCTGTCGTTGAATTTCTTAGGTTCTTAGGACACCTGGTCGGTAGTTTTTCTAGAGAGAATTATAGCCCTATTGCCTTTTTTTCATGTTTTTGCTGAAATACTATTTTCCCAAGGTTGTCCAGGAACTCCCTTCCCTGGAATGCTTTGAGTTTCTTCCTTTCCTCTATTTCTATCTGAGTAAGATAGGTATAGCCCCATTTACGAACTAAGCCATAAAGCATCAATGTATTCTCCTCCGTAAGCTTATATCTTGGTGTTATCTTGGCAATCCATTTATTTGTCTCCTTATGCTCGAATTTATCAAGGCTATAAGTGTTGGTGTTTTTATGATTTTGGTAAAAGCTCATAGTTATCTTCTCTACAACTTTACCTCTAATGGCTTTTTTAGGGTCCCTTGCGGTTCCATCAGTGTAATAAAATGTGTAATTAAAGGATTTGTCGCTTAGTATGTCCAATTCGCTCTTAATCGGCATTAAAATGCGTTTTTCGATTTTTGATATATTATAGTTCTTCGGTATACCAAATTCTTTTTTGAAATTGTGCATTTTAAGGGTAATACCCTTTTGAGCGAACCAATGATTTATGTATTGATAGAATTTTACGGATTCCACTTTTGAGCATTGGAAGGCAATGTTTGATGCATACTTTGTATATCCTCTTGAGAGATCGGTAAGAAACTTGAACCAGTCGGCACTAACCTTAAACTGAACGTAAGAATTGTTTTTTGCATAGATTGGGTCTTCTATCAATGCCATAAACTTTTCTCCAGGTATGGATTTTAATAATCCATCTTCATAAACTTCCATAACAACATCTGCAGATATAGATCTGTCCCTTAATTTTTTTATCGCTATACGAACATCATCATAATTTTTATGTCCCTCTACCATAAAAGCCTTTACCGGAAACTGGAACAATATCTTATTCTCCATATCCAATTGATGTCCTACATCTATATTTTGATTTTTCTTAAGCATTTCCAAAATCCTAAGAACGACACGCATTTCGTGAATGGAAACATCGAAGTTTTGAAGTTGTTTGGTTAAACTATATGGCTGTTGAATATTTTGTGGTGCTGCGTTCGGATTGTAGACCTGGATGGAATTCTTCATGCTTTTTACTTTTACGACAATTTGTCCTATCTCAAAGATAACCGTTAAATGTTTGATATAAAAAAAGGACGGCAATTTGTCCTAACTAATGTTTTTTGTTTGTATATTAGCAATGTGAAATGCAGAAATGCATGCCCCGTTAAGGGGCTTTTTCATTTATAGCCATTTGGTTGAAGGTTCTTTTTTCCCCTTTATGAAATTATCCAATTGGTTGCCCCTACCCTCTTTCGTCTTTTCGTAAACATTGAAGTAAACCCAGGTCGGATGTGTTTTGTCCAGAAAGTTTTTAAAGCTCAATAAATTGTTGGCTTTATGTCTAAGAAATTTACAGGACGTGCATTTGGGATCTATCACATGTCTATCCATTTTTTTCTGGTTACAGCTAGGGCAAAGCGCTTTGGTTATGATGACAAAATCCTTTTTCATGTTTAATGTTAGTTAAAATATATAAACTATGTAAACTATATTTATAAATAATATATAGTTTATTTAATCTACTTCAAATACTCTTTTATTAGCTCTCTCCCTTTCTACAAGGTTTCTTAATTCGTTAGGTAAATGTTTATCGTTCGGTATTCCGAACATCAGTACCGATCGATTGAATTTATCTGAAGTGATGAGGGTGACATCCATTGTATTTATAATTCTTGCCCCAAAGGACCTGAATCTTTTTAGGTCTTTAATTCTATAGTATTGTATGTAGTCGTTCTGAATACTGAAAAGCCCCCTTGTTATTTCCAAGTGCTCGTTTTCAAAGCTGTATGTGGTTCTGGTTAGGTATAAAATTTTATAAGCATATACTAGAATAAATATAAGCAGGACAAATTTACCTATACCGTTAAAAGCTGTTGATTCGTACTGGTTGTTCACAGGAACTAATAGTATAAGAAACTGCAAAACCAAACCTATTATCGGATACTTAATATATTTCAATAGAGCATATAGCAAAGTCGGCTTATATACGTATTGCGTACTTTCTAAATTTTCGATATGACTTGAATATTTCATAGTATTGATATTAGCTATTGTCCTATACCCTCGCAAAACCATGGGGTATAGGAACTATAGATATATAGTTTAAATAGTTCATAATGTATAAATACTTTATATAGGTTTAAAATGTGCTATTACCTTGGTTATATCTTTTTCAAGCATTTCGACCAGATCATATAAGAAGTATTTCGTACTTAGGTTTTCGTTCATGACATCATTGTTTCTTACAGCATGACTATAAATTATATCCAAATAATTTTGGTATGTATCCATATCCAGTTCAATTACTAATCTTTCCCTTTCATCCCCTCTTGGATATCTTTCCGAGACTGGTCTCTTACCTCTTCTCTGAATATAACGGGTAAAATCCTCGCTTGCAATTTTAAAGAACCCTTGCTCTTCAAGTTCATTTACATAATATTTTACACATAGCCTGAAAAAATCTTTTTTATGATATCTAAAATCCCCCATACCTCTTAAAAAATCCAATGCCAATGTATTGAACCGGTTTTTCAAATCGGTATGGACTTCCCAATTGAATAATTTGGTTTTTGATCCCGTAGCTTTAGCAGCCACCTTTTTCTTAGGCTTTGGTTTTTCCTGAGAGGATACGGGCTTGGGCTTAACTTTTCTATCTATTACGATTTCTACTTCCCTGTCCTGAGGTAAGCTTTCCATTGGTTTTACCTGTTTTCGCTCCTGTGCCCTCTTTATATTACCCAAATCAAGCGTGAACTCATCATCGCTAATACCCTGTTTTCCTGACTTACTCATATGATTTGATTTTTTGTAATAGTTCCTCGATTAATCTACTATAGTCCTGCCCTGCCCTAGAATGTGGTTTGTGCTGAAAAATAGTCAAACCTTTTTCTACAGCCTCCTCTATTTTTACATCGGCTCTTACAAAGCTTTTGAACAAGAGATCAGAGGCACCCTTTGTCAACATATCCCTATATTTTGTAATCCCTTTTCTGGTTACCAAAACGTTTGTAAAGAAAAAACCTAAGAACTTTAAGTTCGGATTATGAAGTTCTACATGGTCGAAAACACTTCCTAAAAAAGAATTCGCGTTTTTTACTGGATATGCTTTAGCTTCTATTGGAATTAGGAAATAATCGCAAGCCACCAAAGCAATTTCTGCAGGGGTGAGTTCCATTGCGTTAATGGTTGCCGGAGGTGTATCAATCATGATATAATCGAAGTGATCTTTCATAGGTTCAATAGCTTCCTTTAAAACGTTTCTGTCATAACGTGAAGCTATAAAGTCCGGTGAACCGGATAGTACGAAAAAACCCATAGCTTTTTGACGTAATTTCAAATTACCTTTTTGTTCTAAAAAGTCTTCGACATTGTAGGTCGATTCCCTTATCCCGGTTCCAAAGGTCAAATCACATTGTGGGTCCATATCTATCATAAGAACCTTTTTCCCCTGTGCCGCCAAACCTGCACCGATATGTATTGTATTGGTGGTTTTACCCACGCCTCCTTTACGGTTTACTACTGCTAATACCATTTAATCTATATTAATAATGTACATATATAACAAATATATAATAATGTTTCAATATATCATATAGTTTAAATAGTTTTTATTTAAATATAATAATTATATATTTTATTATATTTTAGTCTTTCAATATATACTTACTATATGAAAAAATTAATATTTACCCTGGCACTATTGACACTAACCATTGGCTATACTCAGGAAGATCCTCCTCCTGCAGAGGAGGATAGATGGAGCGATTTCGACGATGACCATGACGATGAATACGATCCTGCGACCCAAGACGACGTAGCAGATGAAGAAACCAAACAGGCGCTGTATGACCTCGCGGATAATGAGAATACAAGCGGTTATGATATGAGCCCGGAGGCTATCGACCATCTTTTGGAAAACGGAGTAAGTCCCTACCTGGTCGAACAATACATCAACGGGAATACCACCGAAGCTGTTGACGATGTAATCGAACAACACCTTTATGATTATGAAAGAGAAGTCGCCGATCAGCTTTTTACGGAAATCACAGAAGGGGAGGAGGGAAGCGAGGATTACGAATATGACCTTTCACAACATCTTGATCCAGAAGAAATGGAAGAAGCCGCCACCGCTATGGACGATTTCATCGAAACTCTTGAAGCTCCAAATATGGAATTGAAGAATATGGATGCCACTTATGTAAAGGAAAGATTTCTAGCCTTCATGCAGGCGCACAAAGAATTTATATTGAGACATGCCGAATATATAGTTGTTTTTAATCTAATACTTGATTTAGTAAATGATGACCTAAATATTGAAGAACTTATGAGAATAGCCGGACTTCCCGATACTTCGATATTAGGAAACCCTCTTGAAAGGGTCTATGACCGTCATATGACGCAATACCTGGAAAACTATCGAAACGCAATCCCTATGGACGTTTTGGAACGTCTTGGCACATCATTTGAAAACAGCGTGCTAGAATATTTTAGCCCAGCAACTTCAGAAACTATTCTAAATGAATACTAGAACAACCGTAAAATACCTTTTAGCGTTCTTTCTCTTGTTAGCGCACAACTTATCCTCTCAGGACACAAAAGATGCAGAGGAGGCTTTATATGAGCTTTATGAACGGAATATACAGCAGTGGAGAAATTCAGAAGAAGTTAAAAAGCTCACCCAAGATCACCCAGAGCTTAATCAAGTGATAGAAAAACTCGATTCCAGGGTAATTGATCAAACTTCCAATTATCGCATTATGGGTTTTCTGGAATATCTAACCGACGAAGCACTTTTAGACCATCAGGTTGATATGCTCGTAGAGGTCTTAAGTCCCGAAAATGTAAACTTTATAGAAGATTTTTATTGGAAGATTATAAACTCTCCTAAATCGAAAAAGGTGGCAGACCTACTGGTCGACCACCTTGTTGATGCAAAAGAAAAATTAGAAAAAGAAATTAAGACATTGGAAAAGAATTAAAGATCCTCAGGATATAATGCAAAGCTTAATTGTGTACTTTCTTCTTCCATGGTTCTGTTAACTTCCCTTTCCCATACAACTTTGCCGTCAAATAGAATTTCAACTGAAAAATTGGAATCTTCCGATTCAATTATCCCTGACTGAAGTCCGGATAAATCAATACCCCCAACAAATTGACTGGATGGGGAGTTTGTTTCAATATTGCAGCTTGCAATACCGTCTAATTTATATAATATTAAATTAGGACTGGTCTCTCCCTCACAATCAGTCAAGGTACTTGCACCTAGGGCAACAGTTACCGATGTACGATAAGATTCGAAATCACCATCCTGGTTAAAGCGCAAAAGAAATATTCCTTGGTCCACTGTATCGTCATCCGAGGAATCACTGGAGCATGAACTAAGAAAGAACAAGGCTATCAATATTAGAGAAATTTGTTTCATGTAAAGTTTTTAATGTTTATTAATATAGTTTAAAAAGTTTATATACAATATAAAGTTAATAATGTTCTTTTTAATCGATTTCGTATACACCCTTATTGTTTCTATTAAGTTCTACAAGTTCCCTTAAAACTTCATGTATATTGGAGGTTGGAATAGCCAACATATGCAACATAGGATGTGATTTATCAGATGTTACCAAGGAGAGATTCTGTGCGGTCAAAAGACGCATTATAAAAGGTCTCTTTATCATCAAATCCTTAACTCTATATAATTCAACGAAATCAGAATTAATACTGAAAACACCTCTGACATATTCAATCTGTTCATTTGTTATCTTAAACTTATGTGATAAAATAAAGGCTACACGATAAATATAATATAACAATGATAAAATTACAATCCCGATAGCGTAGGGTAGGAGAGAGGCTAACTGGAACTCGAAGGGTGCTATATCAAGTGAAAGAAAATATTCGGCAACGAAATATAGCGCGAACAACAAGCCAAATACCATTAGTAATGGAACAATAGGTTTTATAATGGCGTAAAGAAAAACGGGTCTAATAACGATTATTTTTTTTGACATGATTCAGCTTTAAATGATTTATATTTTTTTAATGGTTTTATTGTGGTAGGTCCTGATTTATATTTGTTACCATAAAAGTCACGAATAAGGCATCGTAGTGTAAATATTTGGTAAAATTTAATCTTACCTTTTTGATTACCTATCTTAATGCCTTCCAGCCCATAGGTAATATCGATTTCTTTGTCCCGCTCTGTATGTACGAGATAATATTGGGCATCCTGCAAAGCTGCTAATTGACCTTTTCCAAAACTACATTCTGGACGCGCAAACGGAAAAAGCTCTTTAACTAACAATATATGCTCTTTCTTAAATGTCCGAGGTAGAATTGCTATACCTGTAAATAAATCCAACTTTTTCTTTAAACTAATATAGCTTAGACACTCCATAGGGTCGTTAAAAACCAAGACCTTTGTACATAGTTCCGTTCTTAAATTATTAGACCATACAATGCCTTCTAGGTCGTGATTTAAAACTTCAATTTTCTGATAATCTATATTTACGTTCAACCTGGAAACGTTTAACATGCTATAGGGATCCTTATAGCTAAAAGTAAGATGTGTAGCACCTGTTTCCGTCGTATTAATACCGATAAAATCAATTAACAGACCAATCGCACTATGGTCTATATTATAATAATCCATGCAGGGATGAACCGCTAGATTACATTTGTACTCCATTATTCTGTAATCTTTGGATTACCTGTTTCTGTCCTTTTTCATTTTCAGTTCCGCTATCCCCTGATTTTTGACCAATCCCGTTATCGCTAATATTATCGGATAATAAGGTATATTTCTTATCCTTTCCGGTTCCCTCTACCTTATATTTGGGTCGGTTGTTAAGACTTTTTCTTATGGATTGTACCAACTCGTCCTTAAGGTTTTCCATTTCTGCTTTATGCTCGGGTTTTGCTTTCTTAATTTCTGCATCCAAGGTTGCCAATTGCTTATATTTATTCTGTATCGCTTGTGCCCCCTCCTTATTCGGTATTATTCCGTTTTTCTTGTCCTGATATTCAAATAATTTATCTTCGGAAAATTGTTTCTTTTCACGTGTGGGCTTAGTATTAAGATCTAATTCTGGTCTATTTTGGCTAACTTTTGTAGACCCTACATCTGTTGCACTATAATTAGCCTTGTTTGCTGCTACATCGAACCCATACCCGTTTAAATTATTATTTAGTGCAGTATCCTTAACATCCGATAATTGCTCCTCGTTAATTCTATAATCCTTTCTAGCCTCCTCTAAAAACTTACCTCCAATACCAGGTAAATGAACCAACTTTTCTGTAAGGGAATTCTTTTTATGCTCTGGATTCATTACTAGACTTTCTTTGTCGAGAAATTGCAATTCTTTGCTTGGTGATAAATCACGTTTTTGCCTATCCAACTGCTTGAGAGAATTCTCCTCGATCGCTTTGCCAATCAATTCTCTTACCGTAATATCCTTTCCTTGAAAATTGATTGTTTTTTGCATAATCTTGGAATTGTGTCCATTGTAATTTTTATTAGATGCATCCTTAACGTTGGAGACTCCCTTTGATGCATTTAGGTAATCACGTTTTGCATTTCTGACATCTTCTATATTCTTTGCATCGACCACGGCTTTTAGGAAGTTGTGGTCTTCCTTACTTAAACCCTTAAGATTATGTACCTCCTGTATAGCTTCTTTTTTTCCATCCCTAATCAAGTAATCAGTATTAGGAGTTATCTTTTCACTTTTACCACTGGTATTTTCCTGCTTATAATTATTTAAGTTAGGGTCACTTGCAGAAGCTATGGCGAATTCAGTATTTTTTTTGGATTTTGACTTTTGTTCGGTCTCTTTTGGCTGTTGTATTACGTCCTGTTTACTTTTTTCAGACTTTAAGGAACTGTTTTGTTCTATAATTTCTTTATTGACAGGTTCCTTTTTTTGATTGTTCTCTTCCTTGATTGAAGTTTGGTTTGAAACACTTTTATCTGATTCGTCCGTATTAAGCCTTCTTTGTTTGTCTTTTTTCTTACCTTTTTTATTATAGCCTTTCGAACTGCTGAGATCGATTTCAATGTCACTGCCGTTTACTTTTATCGGCTGAGATTTTTTAACCTGTTCCAGTTCCATTTTGTTTAGTGGAAAATTAAGGTCGTTGACCGAGACCTTTAATAGTTCATTGGTCTGTTTATCCTTTTGTAGTATGTGTGCTGAAAGATTCCCCTTATTATCTACCATATCTTTGACTACGGTACCTCCATTATTCAATTTGTTATACTGATTTGTGGTTAGATGTTCCGCTTTTTCAAATTTTTGTTTTATTGGATGAATGTTCAGACCATAGGTACCGTCCTGTCTGAGAATATTGGATAACGAAAGTTTTACCGACTGTTTTTGAACCTTACCTTCATTGTCCATGAAACTGATAGGCACTAGATCACTTCTCTTTCCGGATAGTAAACCTACTAAAAGAGTTCGATTATGAATTAGGTCTCGTTCTTTGAATCCAATTCTCTCCAGTTCCTTTATCGGTAATTTATCTAACCCTTTTATCATGTTATTATATATTTTGATAGTGACTACAAGTATAAATATAGTATATTTATATAATATGATACATTTTTATAAAATATTTTTTCTTTTTACCACCATCTGTTCCGCACAGTTCAATACAATATCACCCAAGAAAAGAACTGCTTTGGTACAGGGTCTGAAACATTTTGAAAAAGTTGAAACAATTCAGAATAGGGGAGCTGAGAAGAACATCAATAGTCTCGCTTTTTCTTTTCCTCTGGATACAATTGAAATAAATAGTGGTTTTGGGGAACGGTTACATCCCATTACCGGGAAAATAAAAAAACATATAGGAATAGATTTAAAGTCAAAAAATTCCTATGTGAATTCTGTTTTTTTAGGTCTAGTAAAAACGGTGAACTATGAAAAAGGTTATGGCTTTCATATAAGGATAGAAAACGGGGGTCTAGAATTTTTATATGCTCATCTTTCGGAAATATACATTTCTGAAGGGGATATTGTAGAAAATGGTCAAATTATAGGAAGGACGGGCAGTACAGGTTCCTCTACCGGTGATCATTTACATTTTGAGGTTCGAATGAACAATGAACATCTGGACCCTATTAAATTTATTAAGAATCTTCTTCTGATGAGCGAATCGAATCTTTAATCGTTTCAATTTGCTTTATCATTTCTTTCTGCAGTAAATCAAGCTGTCTAGTGGTAATAGCATTATTAAGGCTTAATCTATCTTCTTCATCACCTATCTCGTTTACGGTAAAATTTTCTGAAAGAAGGTTTTCCGTGTAAAAGTGTTTAGAAAAAAAGTTTACCAGGTTAAGAAAGGTTTCAACTGAAAATTGACCTTTGTTTTCTAAAAACGATATAGTATTTTGATTTGGTGCTCCTATCTTATTGGCTAGTTCTGCCTGACTAATACCCAGTGTTTTTCTATAATGAAGCATTCTTTGAGCTATCTTTTCTCTGTCAATCGGCATTGGCGGTGTTTCTATATTGCACCACAATATAATCAACTTCACGTCTTATTTTCAACATATTTTGCATTAATAGCTTGTTTTTATTCTCTTCATTGCCAAAATCGTAGTATTTCGGTAACTTTCGGTAAGCTTTTTCTTCTTTTTCTACCTCGTTTGAATCAATCATTATCTTACACCTATACGTATTGGGGTTTTCGTTGGTAGTTGATTTTTTATTGAATCCGAAAGCTAATTTTGCTACTATTTCACCTGTTTTAAGGCTTGCTATCTTACTTGATGGAATTAAGTTGTCCATTTGTTCCCTAACACTTGTAGTTGTTTCCTTTCTTGAGATACTTATACTTTTTCCGATCTGTCTACTTTTTCCAAATAATCTTTCGAGCCACATTAAGGTGTCTTTATTGTTGACATTACCAGCAATTACATTTCCTACAACACTGGTTATCGTATCGGCAATCTGTTTTCCATAACCCTCAACTAATTGTGGCAATTCTTGAAATCCTAACATCACAGCGACCTTATTACTTCTTGCTGTCGAAATAAGATTCTGAATTTTATAAAAGAAAATTGTCGGCAACTCATCAACTACAACTGCACAAGGATAATTTCCTTTTGTATTTATCTGCTTTGTAAGTGTATTGAGCAGCAAAGAATTGATTGTCGAATTCGTGGCTTCGGTTTTAGGAGAGTTGGCTATTATAAAAACACTGGGGCAACTTTTATTGGAAATACGAAGATCCATATCGTTTTCGGAGAATACCCACGCGGATTCCTTCGTGTTCAGTTTACCCAAATGAATTCTAAGAGTACCTATCTGTCCTTCTAATTGTTGATAGGTTCCGGTTCTATGTGCTGAAACAAATGGGGATAACAAAGACTCCAACTCTGTTTCTGACAAAAGAACATCGAATATTTCTTCATATTCTTTGTTCAAAAAAGAAAGTACGTGCGGTAGTGTAGAATACTTTCCATTCTCATGCTTGGAGAAAAAAAAGAAAGTTGCTGCCAGGAAATTGATCGCAGATTGAGAAAAGAAAGCTGCAGCACCTCCTTCGGAGGCTTCAGATTTCTTGGACAAAGAATTTACCAATGCTCCTGCGGTTTCAATTGCCGATGCAAGTGAATCTATATATTTAGGCAGTAATGGATTTACCCTTCTACTATATTCAACATTGTCCAGGTTAACCACATGAAACAACATATTTTTAATTCCATTACTTCTTTTTTTGTTTTTAAGAAATTGATGATAAGTAAGTTCGGTAAGGTCTGGATACTTATAATCATAAACTAGTCCAGTAAAATTTTTTGATAGTGATTGCCTTATAAAAGGCATAATTATAGAATAGGATTTTCCGCTTTCCGGGGTACCTATAACAATGGTACCTCTAAAAGGATTTGTCAGGTTGAACCATCCTTTTCTGAACTTTCCTTTGAAATAGTATTCCATAGGAAGATTTAATGAATATTGGTTGTTCAATATTTTTGAGTTCTGTTTAAAGGATTCATTTTCATCATTGAATTTATCCCCTCCTAATTTGAAATTTATGAACTTGCTTACATTATCGAAACCTACATGCATAAGTAGGATTCCAATTAATGAACCTGCCATATAGACAATGCTCCATGAATTAAAAAGTTCCAAACCTTCTGAAGGATCTAATAGGTAGCTAACTGTGGATGCGGCTATTATCAATAATCCTGCAAAAATGGGTAGGACACAGTCTACCCAAACCTTTAGTTCCAGGTTCTTTTTTGGTTTTGTACCTATACATGTAATCAATAGCACACCCACGGTGAACAGTTTTGAATATCCGATATGGCTGTAAATGAAAAAATTATCCATTCGTGATAATACACTACTGATTACCGATAAATTTTCATGATGATAAAATTGAAATATAGCGAATTCAATAAATACGCTTAGATATACAGCGCCCTGTAATAGAGCAAAAAGCCTATATAATCCTTTATTGTCTTCCATTAGATAGGGAACTTTATTACGGCTAAAACACCATGTCTGAAAAGTCTATCTGCCCCAAACACCATTTTTGTATCCTGTTGTATACTGAATACTATATTGTTCCTTAAAACAAAAGACAATTCAATTCCACCACCTGCAGCCATAGCAAAACGCTGTTGTTGGCTACCTCCTAGAACACCGAACCTTAAATTGGACAATATATCATTGTTGCGAAAAAGTAAGGGTTCATAATAGATACCGGTCAAATAGGATTCTTCATTACTTACATCACTTTTTAATGTCGCTTCAAAGACAATTTCCCATCCCTCGTAATATCTATTGTTATATTCGATACCTAACCTAGCCATATTGGAACCCTCCAACGTAATTCCTGCCGAAGGAACAATATAGGTATAGCCGGATTGAGCGAAAATCATCAAGGGCATAAATGCCATTATTATAAATAGTAGTCTTTTCATAATTATTAGCTTTTGAACGCTTTAGCATTTAACAAGTCAGAATACGCAATATCAAGTGAAATTTCTCTTCCCGAGATTTGGTCCTCGGTAATATTGATTGTAAAATTTTTATTGTCTGGAAACGTAAATTTTTTGAAAACAGCGATGTTTCTGTGCTCTCCAAGAAACATTTCTTCCTTAAGATGGACATATTCAGGTTGAACTTCAACATCCTGGTTACTTTCTCTCTTCTTGATTTTCCTATCTATGATCTTATACCTTACTTCATCGATACTGTATGGTATGTTCGTATTATTGGAAAGTACATAATCGATAAAAATGTAATCTTTTATTACCCAAAGGTTATTGAGCCTTAACTTTTGTTTGTTTCGTTTACTTACAACTGCATTTATCGAGGGGTTTACTTCCATCATTTGTTCTGTAATCCCTTTGATCGTAACACTATTTAGAGTTTCGTCCAAATTATTAAAGGAGGTTTTTCCATCCATGGAAATATTAATGGTCTTATCCACTTTATCTACATTATATTCATAGATAACCCGATACTGACGGTATTCCATCTCGGTAATTATGGTCACTACCCCAAGATCGAGTTTAGTGGCTTCTTTAGGTTTGATACGAAGCACGTTCTTCAAGGGAAAGTCACCCACTAATCTATTAGTGGATATATCCATATATTCGAGTTCATAGTCACTTACAAAGTGTGTAGAAATATTTTCGTTTACCCTTACTATTGGTAAATTATCCTGCGATATACCTTTAAAAGCAAAGGACATAATCGATAGTATTAAAAGTGTTTTTATAGTGTTCATGTTCGTGGTTGTTATTCGTTTATTAAAAAGACTTGTGTATTATATTTCAGATAGGCTTTATTTTTACTTATAGCACGGGAAACCGCTCTAGATGCGTTTCTTATACCATTTGATACTGTTCTATAAAGCTGTTGTGTATTGTTCTGGCTATTTTGTCCCATACCGCTACCCATTGTTCCCCCGTCACTGGCAGCACCAACACCAAGTTCTGAAACAAACACCCTGAACTGGCTGTCCGGTACATATAACCCCCTTATTCCATCGTTGTCATAAAGTGCTATCTTAACGGGAACTATTGAATCCGCTACCATAATAGAATTGACGCGTACTTCTACTCTTTGAGACTGAAAACCGCTCACTTCGCCATAAACGTATCTTCCTTTTTTCAACAAATAGTCATCTATGAAGGTGTCTTGTAATAATCTGATTCTAACTCGGGAACCATCGTATACTTTCATTCCCTCGTCGAGCAATGCCATAATCTGGGTACCCTCGTTGTTCTTTTTTACGGTATTGAAATAGTCATTATTATCGTTTCTGTTCAATGAAAGCTTCTGTACGTTGGGTTTTGCATTAATTTCTATATCTGCCTTATTCATAGCAAGATATTTTTCCGGGTTCTGAATGGAATCGATAATCCTCATCTGCTCGATAAATGCATCCTTTTCTGCCTGTTGCAGATCTTTAGCCGAAACCTTTGGTGCAGTTGTTTTTTTTCTGCTAGGTCTGGAAATCTTATTTTTTCTATTTGCCGCTTTTTCCCTATTTCTTACGTCATAAGAAGCTCTACGCTTCTTGATAACCGCCTGCAAAGAATCGATTTTTCGTTGTTCCTCCGGGGAAATAACTTCAGAAATCACTTTTTGATCTTCTTCCTCACCTACTACTTGTGTATTGGAATGTTTACGTTTTTCCAACAGATCGTCACGAAAAGCTTCAAGCTTACTTTTCTCTTTTTTATTCTCCAACATCGGTTCTGGAATCTCAGAGTTTATTCCTGCAGTAACGGTCATAGCTTTTCCTTCGTCCTTTGGTACAAATTTGGAAAATGCAAAATTTATCGCCGCTAAAAAAGGCAACACTATTAATGGAAGTATATACTTCGGTTGTTTAAAATCAATTTTCGCCATTTTACTGTGTATTTAATATTCTTTCTTCTAATTCCTTCAATTTGGTAGTATCTAAATTCTCTTGAGACAAAAGCTCCGTAAGTTCTTCTTCCATTTCTCTAAGCTTCATTATGTCATCGACTTGATTTGAAAATTTTGAAATATGAACCTTCTCCTCAATATTTCCATAATCTTTTAATGGTTCTGCAGCTACTTCCTCAAATGTTTTAGGTTCATTTACATAACCATCATAAACATGGAAAAAGACCCCTATAAGTAGCATAACTCCCATAACTATAAGTGTTTTCTTTGGATGCTGCCTTATCCACGCTGCAATTGCACCCTCTTCTTTTTGTTTCTCTTCCATTAAAAGTTTCTTTTTTGTTTGTTTTCTACATCTTTGTTCTCAACAGTTCTCCAGTCGGTTATAAGTACACCATGAGGATTATTTTCCGATCTGACCATTTCAACCAAATTTCCTGTGGTATGAATCGTTCTGTAAATAAGACTAGATTTTCTATCGATACGTTGCTTGCCATAGTAGCTGAAATCCATTGTAACGGGGTCAACTTTCACACTATCAGTGATAATAGAAAGAACTGCCGAAGAACTAAGTATCTGACTATAAAAGCCGCGTTCTCTTAAATTGTTGTATTCCTTAAGACCTGAACCGTCTATTAAATACATCGACTTTTCTATATTATGCTTGATAAAATCGTTATCTGGCGGTACCGTAAAGAATAGGTGATGAAAAAGATTAATGTGACTTTTATATTCTACCAACCTATTCTCTTCGACCTCCGTTCTTTGTAACAGAATTGGAACGCCATTATCCAAAACGTAGATTTTATTTCGCTCCTCCTTTGAATTACTATAACTTAAATACATGGCACCAATTGCAATTACAATCGCAGCAATGAAGCTCATTACATTGGTGAACATTGATATTTTTATTTTATTCTCTATATTTTTTATCATCTTAATTTATTTTAAATTATACCTGTTGTTTTCCTATTACAATCCTGCAGCCTTCATACCGGCTTTTGCTCCTGCTTTGGCTACTTTAGTTGCGGTATTACTCACCGAATTAAGTGCTCTTCCACCAACTGCTGCCGTTGAGCCCATAGAAATAACCCAACTGCTTATCACTGGTATGCATAGCATTCCAAAAGCTCCAACGATCATTGCAACTATCAATGCATTTTCGGAGAATGTGTTCATCGTCGCATAAGCCACGAAAATATTCTTTGGTCCATCCACCAGGGCATTGTAAAGCGCTACCTCCTTCACGAGTGCATGGTTAACGAATAAAAATGCGGTATTGATTGCTAAATGACCAAGAAGACCGTACAAAAGGACACTTATGAAACGGGATATCCATTTTAGGTATGCATCCTTAAATCCTGGTATAACACTTATTGCAAAGGCAAAAGGACCTAATGCAACCAATATGCCTCCTATTAATGCTTTCAAAAAGAAAATAAAATAAATACAGGCTTTAAAAAAGGCAAAGACTATCCATTCTATTACTGAGTAAAGCATATATTTTAGCTTCGCGGCAATCATAACCTTTAATGCGTTCATCCTAAGTTCCAAGGCTTCCAGTGCATCTCCTATGACCATAAACCATACCGATTCGGACTCAGGATCGGTGATTCTTTCCTCTAACAAATTAGCATCATCGTTGATCCTTTGAACCAATCTCTCCAAGGCTAATTGGCGCGCTTCGAACAAATCATTGGTTTCATTGATCGTATTTTCGGTAATCCCTGCCCCTGTCCCTTCTATAATTTTTAAGGGGGCTTCGATTAAATTGACAAATGGACCCCAAAAAAGTATTACAAGTAAAAGAGCAAAAGGTCTTGCCAAAGGAAGTATTTCCACTTCGCTATCACCTACCATTATACCATAGGCTTTGACACCGAAAAAGAGCACCATTAATAAAGCTACCAATGAACGTGCATGAACTAGGAATGAATTCCCTACCGCTTTCATATTATTGTACAGTGAATTGATATCGTTGAATATCTGGGCATCAATTAATTCTAATAATTCATCCATTTTTTTATCTTTATTCGATTACAAGTTCATCCCTTCCTGGAATCTCGGTTAGTTGTTTCATATAGTATAGCGCATCAATAAAAATGTCAAGTTCCTCGATATACTCATTTATACCAAGAGACTTTTCAGCATCTCCTATATAAGAGTTCTGAACGATGTCTATTTTTTCGTGTTCCATAAAAATCTTGGCTTCAAGTCTTAAAATCTGTTCTACACCAAGTCCGTTGTCCATTAATTCCTCCATAAGTCGATCGATACGCTCATACCGTTCCAAGACACGTGCTTCGTCAAAGAGTATCCATTGCTTTTGCATAACCCTATCAAGTGCCAGGTTTACTTCATTACGAAATATTGTATCCGTGTTAAGTTTTTGCCTTTCTGTATAATCGGCTGTAATGGTAGTGGTTGTCATAATAGGTGCCAGATAAAGAATGTTTCTTCGATCTTCATCATCATATTTCCTATATATCCATTTAAACCACCAACGTGGTCTGAATCGGTTCCATCTTTCGAATACCACCCTTTCAAAGGCATATTCGGAATTTTTTCTTTGTGCCTTTACATCTTCCATGGGTAAAAGCACCAAGCCTATAAAAAACAGTATGAACAGTGTTTTGAACGATTTCATTATCCTCGTATAAAAGTGTTAACGGCATTGGTTCTTTCTTGGTCCAATGCTTCCCAATCGATCCCGATATCCAGTCCTAATACATCTTCAAGATTCTCCAATATCTCCACACCTTCAGCCAACTCCAACCTTCTCATTAATTCATAGGTCATAGTTTTCAAATCCGTCATGCGCAGTAATATTCTGTGCAAAAGATCCATTCTTTCCTTATTGTTCATCAGGTTCACATCTCCTCCTAAAACCGGCACCGCGATTTCCAACAGTATGTTAGCACTTTGTTCCACCAGGTACGCTTCTGCGCTAAGGGCTATAATCACAAGCTCGGGGTCGTCTGCTACTATTTCAGCGATACGAACTTGAAATGTTGCGATATCCTCTCCTGCAATTGTAATTTCCCTAATGGTTTGGGCATCGTTGATAAAAGCCTGAACGGTTTCCAAACTGTTCATAAGACGCTCGTTCAATTCCCTTATTGCTTCGCTTTCTACGGCAATTGTTTGTTGAAGCCCCATAATGACAGCTTCATTATCCCTTATTTTTATAAGATTTTGATTCTCGACGTAGTGGCCGATGGACACGGCCGCTACAATTGCTGCATCACCAGCACTCTGTGCTTTAGCAAAAAAACTTACTAAAAAAAGTAGTATGGGTATAATGTGTATTTTTTTCATATCAAATAGCTTTTTTAATCGATTTTAGAGTTTTTATTTCTTGTTTGTCAGTCAACACCTTTCTTACGAAATTCGGTAATGATAGACCGCTTGATTTTAGGTCATACACGAAGCTTTTCAATCCTTCTACAAAATCACCATGGGTATGTATATAGATATCTCTAGCATCCTTTTCCTTTCTTTCCGTTGTGTATGTTAGATACTCTTCGATCGAGACCTCTATCCCGTATACTTCTCCGGTGCTTCCCCTTTTTATATACATCTCCTTGAACTTGCCCCTTCCTACTCTGTTGTTGAATTTATTGATCGTGAAGATCTTGCGTTGTTCGGTTTCGCTCAGTGATAATAAATTGGCTACTTCCGCATAACTGTCCTTAAATTTGCTTTGATCTAATAGGATGATGGTATCCGAATTATTGATTATCGCGTTCTTCACGATAGGATTACCTATAATACCCTCTAGATCCTGGGTAACCACCACTGCCTCGCCCCAAAATTTTCGCACTGTTTTATAAACATATAGTATATAGGAAGCCATCATAGGGGAGGAGATTGCTTTCCAGGCTTCTTCGATTATCAATGCTTTCCTTTTCTTTTTATGACGCATTTTTTGCAGGAATACATCCATGATAATGATAGTGGTTACTGGGAACAGAATTTCATTGTCCTTTATATTGTCTATCTCAAAGACCACGAAGGTTTCTTCGAACAGGCTTTGGTCCATAGCACTGTTTAGTGTGGTGTCATATTCGCCGCCTTTATAGAATTTTTTCAGGATATAGGCATAGCCGTCAACATCTATTTCAATATGTTCCGTTTTACGGATGTCTTTTAGTTTTTTGATTGAAAACTCATAGAAACTATTGAAACCAAAAATGAAACCTTCTGTTTTATAGCCTTCGTAATAATAAGCTGAGATAACTTCTATTAGGGCACTTGATTCTACTTGTGATATAGTACCGTCCGTTCCTTTCCATATAACCGCAATCAAAGATTTTAAGAAATCCCTTTTTTCTTCGTTATACTCTTTTTTATCGAACTGAAAGGGATTCATGGTTATCGGTTTTTCATCCGAGTATGTGATATACTTTCCTCCATAATACTTACAAAGTCCTGAATAACTATGTCCAGTGTCAATAAGTACGATATCCGTTTCTTGTTGATAGTATTGTTTTATAAGATTGTTCATACAGAATGACTTTCCACTTCCCGAAGGTCCTAGAACGAATTTATTTCTGTTATTTATCCTTCCTGTTTCCATAGGCAATTCGGAAGTATCTATTGCAATCGGAACTCCCGTTCTGTCTGTCATATAAATTTTGAAATCCGAATCTTCGTTCTTTTGATTAGTTTCCTTGTAGAACATTGAAAGTGCAGGAGACGAAGTGGTAAAGAATTTATCGTAATGCTTCAAACTAAGCGAGTGACCCGGAAACATAGCTTTAAAAAGTTCTAACTGATTGTAACAATTATCACTTGGAATTATACCTACCTTGAAAAGTTCAGCTTCTATATGGTTAACTGCTTTGTGAACTTCGTTTTTATCTCCAAAGAGATGTACATTAAAGTGGGAGTATACCAATAGTTCGTTTTCCCTAGCAATTAGAGCTAATACTTCTTCAATATCATATACCGCTAGATCATTTGCTGGGTCTGGCATTGAAGTATGTTTCTTTTTCTTAGCCTCCAATTTTATCATTTCCTTTTTTTGATTAGGAATCTGTATGTACTGATGATATATCAAATGTTCGTAACCAGGGGTGTCGTAGATGAAGCCAAATAAATCCTGTGGATATTCGTACCCTATATCCATGGTGGTATAGGGACTTATATTAGTAGGCATATTTACTTCGTCTATATTGATTAGACTTATTGATTTAGCAAATTTTTCGCCTACGTATATACCGTCCGCTTCGGATTTGAAATTTTTTAAACTGAAGGATTCTTTATCAAACTCAAAGCCGAGGAATCTAGATATTATATTTTGTATTTTATCTTTACTAAGAATTTCTGGTTTGAAATTGTTAGCATCGAAAATCTCGTAGATTTTATCTATTTTCTTAAGAAACGTATCAAAATCCCGTTGGTTGAACTGATAAAATGTAGATTTTGTTATGTTCTTGGTTATACAGAAATAAGTATCGGTATCTCTATATGACCTTCCTTTAAAGTGATTGAAATATGATTGCGAAAGATAATCCTTACCGGCAGTGTCTACATTAAATACACGTTTGGTAATGATATCTAGTTTTTGAATAGTAAAACCCTCTCCGAGTATTTTGACTATATTACTCATTACACTATGGTAATCGTAGTAGAGTTCTTTTCTGGAAGAATGTTGTGTAATGGAATTCGTTATTTTGAAAAGTGTAGAATAATCTCCCATTTTATGGTAGATAATAGGGTGTATTTCCTCTTCGGATATACCTATGTAATCCAGTTCAAAAGTTTTCATATGTGAGTGATTTATGGTTTAATAAGGTTCTCTCTAGCAAGAATCCCCATAATTGGCTATTGCTCTTGAACCATAGCCTTTTGTTTTTTTCCTCCTATTCTACGGATAGCATGTTGTGGTAAATAAGTGTGGTATTCCTTTGTTTTGGAATACATTCCCATTTTCTGTTTATTGGAAAGAATATATAGACCCGCTCCAAAATAGACCACCATAAACAGAACACCTAAAAGTATCCCCATGGTAACGGTCACTATTGTGGAAAAAATAAATGCGGACAACATCAACCCAAGACCCCAATAGATATATCTTCCTTTAAATCCTTTTAGAACAAGGGGCATTTGCAGCCCCTTGTATACTAAGAATGTTTTGCTTTCTTGTTGCATCTATTATTACTATCCTACTCCAAAAAATGCAGTAATTACAGCTCCTGAAAGAACCAAGAACAAACATGCGCCTAACCAGCCCATAATTTTCTTGGTTACGTCCTGGTCTCCATTGTTCCATGCTATATAAACACGAATCGCACCGATAAGCCCTACGACAGCACCGATTGCCAACACTAGGTTACCTATACTTTCAACATAGCCTCTTATCTCTGTATCTGCCGCATTGATACCTTCCACACCTTGCGCCTGTCCGACCGCAAAAGCAAGAAACGCTACCGCAAATACAAAGTTTTTTTTCTGTTTACTCATCATTGTTCTCATAAAAAAATATTTAAAATGGTTATTGATTACTTATAAAAATGCAGCTCTTAAAAAAAGAGACATTACAAGGAGAAATAGTCCTCCGCCAAATAGGTTCGTTACACTTCTTTCAATGTTCCCTACCCCCAAGTGCCAACGGTTATAGACTTTGATTGAACCGAAAAGAGCAAGTACCGACCCTATACCTATCATTAGATTGATTGCAGGTATAAAATAGGGAGTGAACGCTCCTCCTCCTATGCGCCATTCTACCGTGCTAGTTGGAACTTCTGTAGGTTCATCGTCATCAAGGACATCGATATCCTGTCCGCTCATGGAATTAGCGGACAGAACTATCAAAAAAAACAAAATGAAAAACCTACTAACTGAAAATCGATGTGCTTTTTTGGCTTGCATATTGTATATATGATTTAACATCCATACCCTCACCTTGGATGTTTTTGATTGTAGTTTCTTCTTTCTCTTTTGCATCTTTTGGAATCTCAATTGTTAGGATTCCGCCATTATTTTTTTTTTACTTGACTCATCACCTCTAACCTGAACAGGTTCTTCTTCATTGTCATTGAAATCATCCATAGAGTACATGTGGTCATCAACATCCTTTACTTTTCCAGATGACCCCCGTGTATCCATAATAAAGACTACGATGTAATAACCTAGGTACAAGACTGCTATTACCGTTAAAAAAGTTGACCATTCCATATTAAATAAATTTATTTTTCTTGATTAATGATTTGATTTCTTCTTGATTTTCGTTAAGGAATTTTTCCCCTAGATAACTGAAAAGGTCGCCAACGTTCAAACTGAAGTTATCCTTCAAATACTTAAAGGCTTGATGTACTTCTTCATCCACATACGCCACCGCTATCTTGTTGTATTTTTTTTCGCCGATTTCAAATTTCAATTTATCGAAAGGGCTGTTTTCCGATTCCACAATTTTAATTGTTGATAATTGGGGTTTGCTATTTTCCCCTTTTATCTGGTTGATTATCTGTTCCGCTTTATTCATATTTCAATATTATATAATAATTATATATTATGCAAATAAATTATATAGTAATTATATAATTGTTTTTAAAGTAATCGAAGAAATCACCGAACATTTGCTTTTGTATTTGGCTCAATCCCCTGGTACTGGTCCTATCCATATCAACTCTGTCATATATTATAAAAGGTGATATCTCTCCATATTCCCTTAAAGCTTCATCAACCTTTTCTTTGATAATAGCCTTTGCATTTTTTTTCACCCTGTTAGGAAGAAAGAGCAACGGTAATTTTGGACTTACATGTTTGGCTACCTGGGCATATACAAGAGTGGATTCGAAGGTCTTTTTTTCATAGGCGAATGGAATGATAATTACGTCCACACTGGAAAGAACTTCCAATATTGCAGGATTGTCGAGATTGCCCGGACTATCTATGAGATAATGGTATTCCGCATCGTCAACAATATTGGGAAGTAATTTATTGGCATCCGCCAGTTCACATTGTATGACCTTGTACAACGGGTCTCCCTCCATTATTTCGTTTTCGGTTTCCCATTGATGGAAAAAGCTCTGTTGAAAGTCCAGGTCTATAGCAACTATTTTTTCTTTTTCAATTTTACTCATGTAGTTACAGAATAAAATGGATAGGGTGGATTTTCCAACACCTCCTTTTTGATTACCTATTAATATTCTCATATTGATCTATTAAAGTTTCTTTTCTTCTTTTTACCTTTCTTATTATTTGTGGAGTCATCTTCGTCATCTTGGACAACACCGCTTGAAGTATCTAGCAATTGTTCCAACAAACTTGTTTGTGTTCCTTGGTTAAACGGACTTTGTTGCTGGTTTTCCTTACCAGGTTCCATTTCAGTTTTTACCCTATTGTTAAGCTCAGGGGCTTCTTTTACGAATTCTTTATTGAACCGGTTTAGGGTTTTTAGATCTTCTCCTAACAACAGTGCTACATCGTTCTTCTTGTCGTGCAATAACTGATCACCGTTTACTTGATGGATTTCGATACCGTTTTCTTCCAGATATGCTTTTGTTCCGTTCTTACTATGATGGATGGCGATAGCTACCAGATTACTATAGTTAAGGGTGTTTATAGAAGGGTCTATTGTCGCTTTATTGTCATTGACTCGGTAAACACGGGCAATGGCTTCACCTGCTTTCTCGGAGAGAACTTTTGTATTGGTTACCATATTCTTATTTTGGTTCTTCCACAGGCTGCTTACCATCTCTTTGGATAGTTTACCAATCCGTTCATTTGAAGCCTTCAGATATATGTTACCTGCCTTGTCAGCAGTTACCCCAATAGGCTCTAAGTCCTTTTTTATCAGTTCCCAATCTTTATTTCTAAAATCTATTTCCTTAATTAGTCCCGGTAATGCCTTTACAAGCTCTTCCTGTTCTTTTCCCATTAGTAGTGCTTTTATCGATAATAGTTCACTGCCTTTAAAAACAGACTTATTGGCATGGTCTATCAGTGTGTAACCAAATGGTTCTTCTTTGCCTTTAGCCTGATGGGTGACCAATTCAAGACCGTGTTTTTCATGCAGATAGGTTTTTAGTTCCGGTAGTTCCATCGCTTTGGAGTACTTCTTTAGAATTTCCTTGTTTTTGATCTTCAGGTCATCGTTTAGTTTGTTCGCTTTCTCTATGGGTATATCTTTTAAGGGAATTTTTGAATGCTGCTTTCCTTGAAAATAAATATTTACCTGTTCCTTATTTAGTTTTGCTTTGATCCCTTTGCTTTCCAATAAGGATATAAATTGTCCGTGTGTGGATATCTGATAATTCTTTGCCCATTCTATATCCTTTGGGATATTATTCCCGTACGTCATTCCGAAGCCCCTAAGAATTTCCTGTGACTTCAAGCGTTCAAAGGAATCATCTACTTTCTTCCCATCGGGTCCGATCCTGGTACTTACCATATGAACATGGTTGTTATCCGTATCGTTATGAAAATATATGAGATAAGGGTTTTTTCCGTACCCCATTTTTTCCAAATATTGTTTTGCGTATTGGACCAGCTCTTTTGGTGTATGCTCCTTTCCTTTAGCCGATATAACTGCATGGAACTGTTTCTCCTTTACTTTCTCGTTATTGGAGCTGTAGTATTTAAGATAATTAACATAGTCCGCCTTGGATGGTGTCAAGCCTTCGGGGAAGACAAAATTTTCAGCGACTAGACTTTCTGATTTACCCTCGGCTATTTTATCCTCATTGTAGCTTACTCCTCGAAAGCTGCTCTGGCTTCCTAATATTTTAATAATCATATATTATTATAATGTGTGATTCTGTTGTTGTTATAAAACCATAATCATATAAGGTATCAATGGTTTAAAATGTTATTAAATATTCTGGCAATATCAGGATCCATTATTCCAATATTCAAGGAATGTGACATTCACCTATTTAGTTCTATATAGCTTTTTTACAGCTCCGATCATTTCCTTTCTGACATCCACATACTCTCTCATTAGTTCCATGAACTCAAGCCGTTCATTGGTTTTCATTTCTTCATCACTGATTTTTTTAACGATAACCTCTAGGCTTTCAACTATACTTTCAGAAATGGAACGTAGACTTCCAAGCTCTCTTATAACATCCATAGGATTGGCTTTAAGCCCGGTTCCTTCTTTGGACAACAATAAGTTCCTTGCCCATTCGGAAAAGTCTCTCTTACCGCTTATTTCCATCATATTACCGGCTCTTTTCCTTTCGTCTTCGGTAAAGAATACTTTGTATGCCTTTCTTTTATTTTCTACTTGTGGTCTTGCCATTTTTATTTTTTTAGGAGTTGCGACAATCATACCCGGACTTGGGCGGGCAAGAGGTAAAGAGGGACCTCTTTACACATCTTGCACGTATTGTGTCGCATTATTCGACCTTCTTGTCAAGCAAAAGGAATTCCTCAATAACAATTTCTGTCTCACGAATTTTTTGACCTTCTTTATTCTCCCATGACCTGTATGTAATTTTCCCCTCAACGGCTATGGAACTACCTTTTTTTGTAAGTTCTGATAACAGTTCAGCAGTTTTCCCCCATGCAACTATATTATGCCATGAAGTATTGGTTATTTTTTCTCCTTTTTCGTCTTTATAACTTTCATTTGTTGCCAGTGAAAAGTTTAAAACGGATTTTCCCGATTCCAAATTTTTCAGTTCTGGAGTTTGACCTATGTTTCCGATCAACTGTACTTTGTTTCTAAGATTATTCATTACATTTTAATTTTATGGTTAGTCTAATATATATAATTATTATATAATAATAATGTATAATATATAATTATTATATTTTATTTAATTCTAAAAAGTGAAATAATTGAAGGCGGTTTACTTGTAGAATGGCTTTGAAACGTCCCAAAATCTTACCCACTTGTTATTTTAACAAGTGATAATAGAACAACCTACTAGGCGAATCTGGGCTAATTTTTATAGCGTTCGGAAGGATAAGCGTAAATAAAAATTATGCATAGGGCGTAACTTTTGACTGTTTTATGAAGGTCCTTTTTTATAGGACAGAAATAAAAGACCTTATAATAGGGTAGGGCAAGTGCATAATTTTTGAAGTACTTCCCGTTTATTTATCTGGAAATACTAGGGTATTGGAAGGATGGATAAACGGATAGAAGTGTGGAAAAACATTTTGCTCTTGCAAGCGATTACGAGGGTGTTTTTTATAAATAAGGAGTAAGGCGAATCGTATGCGTGCCAGTGTAACGGAACGCTCGATCAACGAACGATCGTTTTTTAAATTACTTCCGCAGTAATATGGATAGGAGTAAAGTTTGTCGTGTTTGGCGGGATATTTGCTTTTTTCGCAAATATCATGACAAACACTTAGCACGGAACTTAGATGTCAAGACCCAAACTTATCGAAGTAAATTTCTACTTCTAAGGGAAGTTTGTCAAGTCGTACAACATCCCCGTGAAAGAACCTGAACTGCTCTTTTTCCATTTCGTCTTGCAGGAACATTTTTGTGTAGAATTCTTCTGATTTCGTCATAATATAGTTTTTAAGGGTTAGGATGAGCTAAAAAAAAGGGGTGGTCAGCCCCTTTAAAAAAGAATGTTTTTAACATTCCTGTGTGTCCGCTAAATCGTTGTTGAACCATTCGGATTCATTTTCGGCGATTTGAGATTGAAGGAAATTTTCGAAGTTGATTGATTACGTGAGCGTAGCGAACTCCTATTAAATGCGGTATGTTAGGTGTAACAGAAGTCAACATAAAAAAACCCTCTACAAAAGAGGGTTATCCTTTAATATTAGGATTTGATGGCTATGATTCCCATAAAGACCGATATTAAGGTGAAGGCGATACCTATGACCCATATAAGGGTTTTGAAGGTAACGTCCACTCTGTCCTCTACCTTGTCGAAACGCTGAATTATTTTCTCCATTTCAGTATCCATTTTGTAGTCGATAAGTGCGTAGATGACGTTCTTCTCGTTATCGTCCATAGAGGATTGCTTGATAATGTTGTGTACCTGAGTGTACTTCATAATTTTTTAAATATTAAAGGTTAAACAAATGTTTTGAGAACTTTTGGTGGTAGTAAAATTTCAGCTCTAAAGGAAGATTTTAAAAATCGGAGGGTTCCCCTGTAAGAGGGATACCGTGTTTTGAAATTCTCTTTTGATGGGAATATTTTACGAGCCTAATTTTCAAGAACAGTTGATTATTTGTGCAGCGGAGCCACGACGGAGCAAACACCGCTTAAGCTTTTTGTTACTTTAAAAGAAAAAGTTATGTTTTATTAAATCGTGAGCGTAGCGAACTCCTATTCTATAAGACCCCGGAAAGAGCTATTTGCTCATTTTTATGAGCGAATAGTATGTGCGGTTGATAGGTTGTAGTGTGGTATTTATATTTAGAAATGATACAATACTGCCACATCAACTTTGGGTTAAATTGAAAACTCTGGGGTTTGGCGTGGTATTTGTTTTTTTTACAAAAACCATGACAAGCCCCAATCCTTGTTATTTTGGCAAAGCAATGGCTTAATCATTCGTAAGCTTTCCACCTAAAGAAAGCTTTAGAGTTATTAAGGTATTGTACGCGGTTGTGAGGGGGTAAGGCAAAATTTATCCTTTGAAATTTTAAGTTACTTCCGCAGCAACTTTGGATTTTACCGGATGGTCTTAAAAGTAGTTTACATAAAGAGCATAAAAAAACCCTCTTAAAAAGAGGGTGTATATTGCTATGTTAAAGCCTTATTATTTTAAGGCGATAATTGCCATAAAGACGGAAATCAGAGTAAATGCTATTCCTACTACCCAAATAAGGGTTTTGAAGGTAATATCCAATCTTGTCTCCAGGCTTTCGAATTTCTTAAGGACCTTTTCCATTTCGTTTTCTATCTTAATATCTATTAAGGTAAAGATAACGTTTTTATCCTTTTCTTTCAAGGAAGATTCCTGCATAATTTTATGTATTCCGTTTAATTTCATGTCTTTAGATATTAGTATTAAAAAGAAAAGGGGGTTTTTACCCCCCTTTTATTGATAAGGTTAATTTTCGTTTTTACCCATGGCTAGAAATTCATTGACAAGGATTTCTGTTGTCGTGATCGTCTGACCATCTTTATTTTCATAAGATCGGTAGGTTAACTTCCCGTCAATCGCTAGTTGGCTGCCTTTTTTGGCGAACTTTTGGAGGTGTTCGGCTGTTTTTCCCCATGCGACAACATTGTGCCATGCCGTATTGGTTACTTTTTCTCCAGCTGCATTGGTATACACTTCGTTGGTTGCTAGTGAAAAGTTGATTACTTTCTTTCCTCCGTCAAGTTCTTTTAATTCAGGGGTTTGACCGATGTTTCCGATTAACTGTACTTTGTTTTTAATTGCGTTCATTTGTTTAAAATTTAGATTAATAATTAATTTTTAAGGTTATGGTACTTGTTCTGGTCCTTCTTGGACTGTGTACCGTTTCAATATTTTTAAGAGCGTGTCCTTTTGATTCTTGACTTTCTTTGCTTTTTTTTAAAAATTCGAATAGCGGAATTAAACAATGAAAATCAGGAGTGTCTGTCGGCATTTATGCCTGACAAGAAACCTTATTTTAGTTGGTGTTTCTGCCGGATTTTGTCGTTTTGCAAACAGATAAGACAAGGGTTAAAAGGGTGCGCTTTAATATTAAAACATAGGCGCACGGTACTAGGAGGTTAATTCAGAACCACCATTACGGCAATTGATAAATTATCCTTATCTAAATAAATGAAGTATTGCGATTATAAAGAGTTATTGAGGTAACGTTGTCTCAGAACCATGATTTCAACTACGATCATGCCGATTAGAGGAATGAAAGTAATCAAACATAAGCTGTAATTATTAAAGAATGCACCAATTAGGTAGAATAGGGTAGCGGATATGGCAAGGTGTTTTTCGAATCGGAAATATGGACGCTCCCAAAGTGGCATATTCTTCCTACGGATTGACAGGAGTACCTTACCTATGAAAATAAATAATACCAGTCCTATGTCAAAAACAAATCGTTCCATGAGATTATATCTAGTTTAAAATTACGAAATACTTCAATCATTTGAAAGGGGATGGAAAAATCTCGTTTATTTGATAAAACCTTTCTTTTAGATCATTGCACGGATTATAAAATAATGAAGGGATAAAGGTTGTCTCTAAAGTAAAAAGTTTTTAATTTGGTAGTATGAAGGAAGTACAGATAAGTTTGAGACAATCGATACGCTTGGAGCAATTACTGGTTAACGCAACAGTTAAGGAATGTGGGCATAAACATAGGTTTTCACATATAGGTGCTCTGGAGCTTGGAGAGGTGGATAGCTGTATGATTTGTAACAAGGACTTAAAGTAATGAGTAAAAAGGGGAGTTACCCCCTTAATTTTATTTTCCGATTTCTTCTTTGAATTTCAAAAAGTCATGTTCGAACATTTCCAATAGACTGTTGATCTCTGTCAATAGGAATTTTGTCAATTTACCTACAATCTCCGGGGAGACCAGGGTTATCAACTCTCTTTTTTCATCCCCAATCTTTTTTGTCAGCACTATATTAAATTGAGACTCATTTGTATAAACCTGTTCGGCAAGCATATCCATTTCTCTAATGGCTTGTTCTAATAGGCTTCTCTTTTCATCAATTTTCCTATAGTTTACTTTGAGTTTTTCCAATTGATCTAGTTTGTGTAAAAACTCGTTGAACATTTCCTTTTGGGTCTTTCCTTCAAGGTCATTGTTACGGGATTGTTTCCCTGCAGCTTTAGAAGCTTCCATTACCGGTGATGTTGTGATTTTTTCATTCATTTTGTAAAAATTTTTAGTTAACAATGACCGAAAACCAATGAACGGTAAGCATAGCGCTGAGGAGAGTCAAGGTGGAATTAGGGTGCTTGCACCCGGTCAAAAAATATTTTGATTTTTTTAAATCGACCTTGACAGGGCAAAGGCGGCTTCATTAAATTTGGTCATATGTTGAATGATAAATAAATACATTCCTGCATTTCACACCTTTCATCAAGTAGAGCGCTATTTACGTAGTAATTATAAATGCCATGAACGTAGTGAATACCGTTTAACAAACCGATTATCGCTCCCAGGGGAGCGATAATTTACATATCGTGATTATCCGCCATCGAGTAATATCCTTCTCTTGTCAAGATGATATGGTCGAGTAGGGGAAGCTCCAAAAGTTTACAGGCATCTCTCAATTTTTTAGTGACTTGAATATCCATTGCGGAAGGTTTTAGTGTTCCTGAAGGGTGATTATGGAAAGCCAAGATTCCTGAGCATTTTATGACTAAAGCTTGTTGTAATATCAGCTTTATGGGTATTAGACATCCGTTGACATCCCCGACTGATGCATGGTGAACATTTACGATGTGATTACTTCTGGAAAGGTGTAGAATTTTTACTTCTTCATGGTCATCCATTACTTCATCGAAATAAGGTCTCATAAACTCACTGGCATCCTTGGAGCTGGTAATTTTCTTAGTTGGCATTTCTGTTCTTTTGTAAGTTACTTGAAGTTCGCCTACAAAGTCTCTGTATGTGGAGATGCGGTTCAATTTATCTTTTGTTTTCATGTGACTAAATTTTTGTTTAGCACAGAACTGCCACTTATACTTACAATAAAGCAATGAGCGTATGCGAAATTGTGATTTGTAAGGTGGCTATCTTTGCGCGCACAAATGCAATCACAAAAAGATTTGAACCCTACACCTATTTTTACCGGTGAACATAAAAGAACAAAACGTTTAAATGTAATCTACCTGCAGAAAATATAATAGGGTGAAATTCCGGTAATATTGATATGTATTTCAAATTATTTAAACTGAAAATTATAATGGATAATTTTTTTTGCATTAGGTGGAGAGTGTAAATCCATTGTAGGCTATTTGGATTAAAATAAAGGTGAGGAAGCGACCTAAAGGAAGCTACCGCAGGCATAATTTTAAGCAAATGGACAAAATTATTGAAGCGAAAACGCCGTTAAAATGCCCAAGTGGAAAATAAAGCACTATTCGGGAATAAATGTATTTACTGAAAATTTTATGTGGCAATGCTGAAAAAGGTAGGTCTGGAATTTCTTTGCTTGTTCCTGGGAATCAAAAATAACTGCTTGTGAAATGCTATCGGCAACCACCAAATGTCCTATTAAATACTCCACGAAATAAGTATTGTATTCGGACAACAGAACGTAATTTTGGTCAAGTTTCAAAAGGCTTAAATTATTGAACTAAAATAACTTAAAACATTCTTAGATCCAAATAAAAAGGTCGAACTGCACAATTTATTTTTCCTTCAGGAACTCATTGGATTTATTAACGTAATCTTCCATCGTAGTATCGAAAAAAGTAGGGTTCAACAACTCTTCCCAGCCATACCCATTTGTATCAAAAAAAAGGTTAAAAACCTTTTTTAGCAGATCATCATTTTCATCATTTCCCTTTTTAATATAGTCGGCAATATTATTCTTAAGAATCCTTTTATGATCGTTATCATTTTCATTTTTAATCCGCAAGAGCAACCCTTCGATCCATTTATTAAAATCTTTAAGGTATTTAATTTCATCTTGGTTAAAACTGTTATCGGTCATGTAATGAAAAAAATATTTATTAGAACGGTTAAATTAAACAATCCTAAAACAAATAGAAGCGATTGCGGAGCAAGCGCCTTTTTTTTATTGTTTAGAAATTTTGAGTTGAAAAATATCCTTTATTTAAACTATTAATTTTCATCTAATTCAAATTCATGTATTAAATACCTACACTTTCTTGAAAAAGGTTGAAAATCAGAATAGCTATGTATTAGTTCCCCATTGAGCCTAATTTTAAAACCATTTTCAAACTCCATATTTCTGTCCATGACAAGGAAGACTTCCATAAAATGATTATGCTCATCATTCACAAATTGAATTCTTTTGCCCTTCTTTACTTCAGTTAGATTCATCCTTTATTTGAACTTTCCTAAAGGTAATGATTTTGAATTATGACCTGTCCCGTTTAACGGAAGGGGATAAGTGATTTAAGATAAAAAAAAATATTAATTAACTTTAAGGAACTGGACTAAGGCTTTTCAAAGGAGTTCTTTGTTGGCAGCTGTCTATCTTTTAATAATAAACTAGTATATAATTTATTGAAAAAAAAGATTTTCTAAATTGAAGCAGGGATTGTTTTGTCCTTCTTTTAAATAGCTTATTTAAAGATTGAGGATGTGTGAACCCTAAATTATAGGCTATTTCATTTACTGATTCCTCTGTGGGCGATAATTTCAATTTTGTAATTTCGATTACCTTCTCTTGAATATGTTGCTGAGGAGTCTGTCCTGTGATTTCCTTTAGTATCCTAACTACCGCAAAAAATCAACTATGTCGGTCGTTTTCGACCTATCTGGCGCAGGTTTTTTCCCGCTCCGTATATAAGAACGTACCATGAAGATAGCTCATTTATCGGTTTTCCCTACATTTTTACACTTTCCGATGGCCTCGATCATCTTCGAGATAGGAAGTACTCCCAATATCTTTTTCAAGAAGTTACCGAAGGCGTTCAACCTTCTGATCGGGAGCTGCGTCAAGTAGACCACGAGTACCAGTACAAAAATCCATGTAATAAGTAAATCCATGTCCATAATTTTATATTTTGTCCTTTAAAAGGGTTTATAGTTATATTTAGTGGTATCCTCCTTTTTTCTTAAGCGATAAAAATTTCCTGTTTAGCGGATTTAAGCTAGATTTTATTTTTTCCATTTAAAAGGACAACCACCCTTGTGGGTTTGTAAAGTATCGTAAACATTGAGTTTTTTATTTCCTAGGATTGTTTCCGCAAGTAAACACATCGGATGGAAGAAGCATGTAACATGAAGAATGGTATATCCGTAGATACCAATGAACATCTATACCTAAAATCTAAATTTTATGTTGTTCGTTACCTTAAGACCTTGGGACCGCTAAAAAGATCATATACCAAAGTTGGCGGGATATTATCTAACGGGAGCGTTTAAAAAAAAAGACGATTTGGAGGCTGGCAGTGTATGGAAAATCGGCTTTTTCTAAAATGATAGGCAAGCGCCGGTTGCGTACCGCGACCGATTAAGGCATAAAAAAAGACCGTCCGGGGACGACCTTTAAAAAATGATAGGAAGGTTTAACCTTCAGGTGGGTAAGGATCCTTGCCACCGTAGGTACGTTCCTCTTGGAACTCCCCGTCCTGTTTATGGATGATCACCTGCGAACTTGGTTTGTTCTTGGCAATCCTGATGGTATCGGCCATGGCTTCTTTCTTGGTATCGGCAACTACCGATGCACGCTGTCCGCCCTGGGCCTTACCTTGCCAGGTACCATCATCCTTTTGTGTTACATGATACTTTTTTCTAGTGCTCATAATAATACATTTTGTTAATCCCGTACTAGGGAGGAGGGACCAATCCCCCTGAGGATTTTAACTTTTGTAATCGAATGGCACTTTGTATATTTGGTGCGCTAACTACCAATGTAGTACAATCGAATCAGGCCAGTTAAAACCTCTTTAATTGCCTGATTTTCCTTTTTCAAGGACTCCTACAAATTTACGAAGATGTTCAACGCACTAATATTGCAGTTGTTCACAGTTTTTAACACAAAACATGTTGATTACCAGTAGTTTTTTGTGGATAAGTACTTTCGTAAAATCGTAGGTACTACAAAGATAGAACCTCTTTTGGAGTCCCGCAAAAACATTAAATATTCTTAAATGTGGTAATGGTTTCCCTAATATTCACGGGGCATGGCGGCAATTTTACATAACGTTGCTTTGGGCAGGTTTTTATGCACCAGCTTTTTTCTTGGGGTAGTACTTTAGATTTGCGAGTATGCGAGCAAGCTGTAAAGTGCTACATGTGGCGCTGCATCGGTGTATGTGAGCGGGAGATGGTAAGGCACAGGGGATTTTGGCCCTTTACAAAAATTTGGACTTTACCTTGTCGGGACTTTTAGGTATATTAGTGCTATGGATTTGGTTTGGGACATATTGGTGAACCTTCTTTCCGATGGGATATCTTTCTTGCTGGATGTGGTATGTTTTTCCCTTTTCTCTTTTTTAAAAAATCCGGTTCCCGCCGGCGGTTTCCATATAAAAAAATCCATTTTGGGTATTATTAGCGTATTTTCCCTTTTGACCCTCTTAAACACCCAATAAAAACGGTGCTTGCTGGATGTGCTCCCTGCCTCTATCGGAACGCACCCTTGCTTATCGGATGGAAGTTGTTGACTATTCATGTAGGTTTTCAAGGTCGTCCTGCAGACTGCGTCTTAAATGTTTCAACATATGCAATAATATAAGGGATGCTAACAGTAGTTTCTTCAGATACTTCACGAACAAAAGTTTGTTCATCTAACTCGCCCTTTTCTCTTTCCCCTCCTGGTATTTAATATTTGAACTTTCCTTTAGATTTCGTGCTCAATATTTTTCGACCTTGGATTTCAATAAATGCAATTTTGTCTATTTTGGTCATTTCATAACGTTTATTTAAACTTTTAAATGAAAAACTGAAATTCTTCAAAGAAAATAGATGACATAATAAGTTTTGAAGAATTTACAAATATTCCAAAATTTTCCCTTTGTCAAAGCCCTTATTTTTTTTAATAAATATCAGAATTGGATTGCAAATTCTACTAGTCTTCCCAAATAATACTTAGGGCCTTGTTTTTATATGGAATACAATGTTCCTTGAACTTTTGACTTGTTTTGTAATTTGGAACATAATTAAACCAATCTATAGCCCAAACTTCTTGGGTTCTTTCGTACTTTTTATTATGATTAAAATACTCGCCTACAGCAGTGTCATTCGGTATTTTAAATTTTCCGTGTAGTAATTTTATATATGGAAAATCCTCACTATACCAATACCATTTAATTTGATTGTCTTCACAGTATATAATCATCAAGGGATGGTTACCGATTTCTGCAAATCTAATAGCTGTTGAAGTTAAACTAGTCTGATATTTTTTTGAAAGCTCATCAAGAAGACTAAAACAAAATTTTCTTCGGATACAGTCATTTTTAAAACGATTTTCAGGCATTAAAAGACAAGCTGAGAAATAATCAGCCTCCCATTCTGTATAGATTTCAGATTTAAAGTTAGTAAAAGAAGAGTGAGAAGGTGTTTCACCTGAGGCCAAAGCATTCCTATGACTGTCTAAAAAATAATGGCCAAGTTCATGCCCAAAAGTATATCTAGCCCTAGGAGTGTAAGAATGACCTAATCTCCCTGTATTGATATAAATATGAAATTTATCATTCAAGTGTTCAATTAAACCATCAAAATAATTGCCATAATTATTTTGACTGAAAGAGATATCTCGTTCTTGAGCGATTAGCTCTGGATTAATCAGATTTTTAGGACAATAGGTCTCCGCAATAAATTCGGCAAGCTCGGAAATTTCTCTTTTCCTATAACTTGATAAATATTTTTCTCTAGTCTTTAGCATTATTGCGGTCTTCTAACATCTTCCTTTTCATTTCATCTGAAATAGCTGTGCCATTTCTTGCAGCTTGCGCTAAACCTTCATAGCTGGGATTTTTAATTTTTGAGATAATACGGATATGTTCTATTTTACCTTTCTTTAATATCTCTAATGGATTATCCCAATGCTTAGGCTTTATTTCTTCTATTTCTTTTCCATATCGTTTCTCAAATTCTGTAACAGTCTCTGGATTCGTTGGGAACAAATAGCCTAAAGATTCCAATAATTTTAGTATGTTGTTAATTTGTATCACCTCTTTAAGGGTTTAAGTGTGGTGTTTCTTTCGAAGTACTCCTTGATTTTTTTATCACATCTGGACTTGATTTTTCTTATATTCATGTCAGTTGTGTTGTGGACTTTCGTGAGCCATGCCATTATATCCTTTGGTCTCTTCTTACCTACTTCATGACAATCGTAAACCGATAACAATATTAAGCGATCTCTTTCTGAAAAAGTCAACAGAACTTCTTGGAGGATTCTTTGATTATAGCTAAGATTATGCGCTCTATTAATTTCAATTTCTGGTGGGTCAAATGAAAAATCTTTATCATCGATTGTTAGGTCGTGCTCTTGCAGACAGTATTTCTTATTCAAAAGCCCTTTCAATTCATTTTTAGCTATTACAGCTAAATAACCTTTCATTTTTTTATCCACGTCCAAGTCGCAATCCTGGTCTTCAATGTTGAAGTCCAAAGGGCTATTGTAAATTATTAAAAAACTATTGTTTACTACAATATCTACCAAATCCTCATAAAAATATATAGCAGCCCTTTTTGCCTCGAACACTACCTTACTAAGATATTTTGAGTATTCATGATAAAATATAGTAAATGCTTTGTGAGCCTCAAGCTCGTTTTCTTCCTTATAGGAGAATTTTAATAATATCTCTTCAAGTTCTGCTTTTTTCAAAGTGTTCATATTTTAATGGTTGGGTCACGGTTTTTTTTGGTTGCATAGTTTTCATTTAGATTAGTTAAAATGTTTTGTTTACCTAGATTCTTTACTATTAATATATATAAAAAACCGTGACAAGCATATCTAAGTCACGGTTTTTTATATATGATTTTGTAACAGTTTAAACTTTTTTAATAATGGCAACTAATAGAACATCAGGAGATAATAGAAGACATGGGGCGGTTAAAAATCGTTCTCAAGTTCTGAATCCCAAAACAAAACTTTATGCAAAGAGAAATGGCGAGAACGGTCAGTTCATGGATGTAAAGACTACTGGAGGTAAATTTAAAGGAGTACGAAAAGAAAATTAAGTAATATAACCCCAATCCTATTTTACCAATAACATAAAACTTATAGTTATGAATAAACAAGATATAATAATTGACTTAAATCAATCGATAAACTCTAATTCGGAAGAGTTTAAAAGTTTGTCGTTCGATTTACAGGGGAATATCCTTTCCCCTCATGCTCGAGATAATGCGGCGCATATCTTTATCGAATTCAAAAACCCGCAAAGTGCTCGAAAATTCATTAAGGATTATTTGGTAGGCAGGATTACTTCATCTGCTAAACAAAAAGCCGATAGCGATGCATTTAAGACAGGGGAAAGTAATGGACTAAGGACTTTTATAAACTTTAGCTTCTCAATGAATGGATATCGATTTCTTGATATTGATGAGCATAAAACTCCAACGGATAGCAGCTTTCGAAACGGCATGAAATCTAAACAAAGAAACCTTAATGACCCCTTGATAGATTTTTGGCAAGGGGAATATCAGAAAGATTGGCACGCGGTGATGATAGTAAGTAACAAAAGCTCAAAAATTTTACGCAATAGAGTTTCAACAATAAAAAAAGAGCTCAATAAAGTAATTAAATCAATTTACGTTGAAATAGGCAAAGGAATAAGAAATAATGAAGGCAACCACATAGAACACTTTGGATATGTTGATGGTATTTCGCAACCCCACATGCTAACAGATAAAATTGATGATGGAAAAATGAGTATAGTAAATTGGAATCCAAAAGGTAGACTGAACTTAGCTTTAGTAGAAGACCCTGGAGGTCAGGGCCCAAATTCATTTGGCAGCTATTTGATTTTCAGAAAACTAGACCAGAATGTAAAAGCATTTAGACTGGCTGAGCAGAAATTAGCAGAGAAAATGCAAATTTCAGTTGATTACGCCGGTGCCCAGATGGTAGGACGTTATCGAAATGGCACTCCATTGATTCCTATTTCGCCACCGCAACCTACTTCGGCAGGTAAAATGAATGACTTTAATTATTCTTCAGATAGAACAACCGGTTCAAAATGCCCATTTGGGTCGCATATAAGAAAAACGAATCAAAGAAATTCGATAATACCTGATGGTGTTCAGTTTCCTAGACGTGGTATTACATATGGAGGTAACTTATCCAAAAATGCAGAAAGTGGGGTTGGTTTACTTTTTATGGCCTATAATAGTAATATTGGTAGTCAATTCGAATTAATGCAAACCTCTTGGGCTAATAGTACTGGCTTTCCTGGTGGAGTCAATAGCCCAAATGGTATTGATTCGATAATTGGTCAGGGAAATGATACTGGAGGACAAGTATATTTCAAAGAATGGGGCAATGATTCAAGTGTTCTTAGAGAGGATAAATCCCTAGGCGGTTTTGTGACCATGAAAGGCGGTGAGTACTTTTTTACCCCATCCTTGTCATTTTTAAAGAATATTTAATTTTACATAGTCGAATTATTTTTATAAAACGCCAAGCATATTATATATTGAAATTTAGTCCTGAAAATGACTTAAAAAGGTTCAAAATAATTTTATTAATACAAATCCTCAAATCTATGAGTACAATTACAAATCCAAAATTCCAGATTTACAAATCTGGCACAGAATTCCGCTATCGACTAAGAGCCAGAAATGGTGAAATTATTCTTCATGGAGAAGGATATACTTCAAAACAAGGATGTTTGAACGGTATTGATTCGGTAAAACGCAATTCTCCAAATGATGAGCGTTATGATAGGAAAAACGCTACTAATGGTCAATACTATTTTGTCTTAAAAGCTTTAAACGGAGAGCCCATAGGTTTAAGTGAGACATATACAACTGTGTCTGCACGTGAAAACGGTATATCTGCTGTTAAGACTATCGCTCCAACAGCACCAGTAGAAGACTTAACCTAGAATTAGTGGGATTTTTGCAAAATATAAAAGCAACGATATAATTCGTTGCTTTTATAATACAGATCCTTTATTTGAACTTTACGAATTACTACATGATGTCTTAACTCATTCTTTATTTGAACCTGACTATTAATCCAAGCGGTTCCGACCATATTTCTTGATTAAATTTTTAGCAGCTTTCACCATTAGTGTTTCAGCACTACTATGAAAAGAAGGAACTCTATTTTCATTATCAAAATGAGAATTTTCCTCGGTAGCTTTTCCAAATGCCTGGGATGAAGAAATAATTATGCCGCTTTTCAAATCATAAATTAAAATAAATACGGAAGATTGATTACTGGCACTGGAAAACCCATCTCCAGAATTGTATGATAATGTTCCTGCCCCATTACTAACTATACTGCCCCGAATATTTATTAGGTAGTCACATTCGGATTCTTTTCCAATTTGTTGTAGTTCCTTCTCATTAAGTTCAAATCCGATCTTTGGAGAAATTAATTTGTTTGCCCTTAAGGTATTTAACTCAAATAAAGAATCGCCAATTATTTCTTTAAATTCATTGTAAGCAGTGGTATTCAATTCTTGGTCGAAGACCTTGGAATTTGATTCTGTCCTGTTTAAAATCCATTTTCCCTGGCTGAAGTCCAACTCCTTACCTGTATCAAACAGATAGTTGTATTTTCCTCCTGCACACGAACAAAAGGAGACAGTAATAAAAATTATAAATATCTTCTTCATCCTTTAATTGAACTTTTGAAAAGTTAAGTGTTTTGGAATGTTTATTTCTTGATTTTCATGTCAAGTGTATTTTTCCCGACTGTATATGCATAAGCCGATGAAGGTAAAAATTGAAAAAGAACATCTGCATATTCCACTTCTCCTTCTTTACTTATAGAAGTAACAATTGGTGTTTTAATACTATTTTCCTGGCAAAATTTGATTAAACTTTTTAATTCTTTAGGTTTTTCAAAATATCGATCAGACCATTTAATTTCGAGAGCCCAAATAGGTTTCAATGTATTATCACTCAATCCAACCATATCCACTTCGCCATTGCTCCATCTAGCGTAATAAGGTGTAAACCAATCCCTATGCATCCATTGAGCAAATATTGCTGTTTCAACCATATTCCCTATCATTTCATCAGTTGCGGTTATAGGAGTAAACAATGCGCTCCTTAATGAAGGGTTGGTAAGGTATATTTTGAAAAAATTGTCTCGTTTGAATCTTTTTCCACTTTGATCAATTCGTTTAACTTGCTTTATTAAGAATGCTGCTTCTAAGTATTCAATATACTTTTTTAAAGTATTTTTAGGTACCTGTGATTGTTTACTTAATGTCTCAAGTGAGAATTCACCGCCACTATTATATGCAATTGTCGTGAACAGAGAATATAATTCTCTTGTATCACTTATACCGTACAGACTAGGTAAATCTCTAAGGATAACTTTATCTACAATATCTTGCCTTATATATCGCCCTGGATTAGCTTGAATTTTTTCGGAAAGTATAACTTCTGGGTATCCCCCAAAGTTAATATAGTCTAGAAAATGCTTGTTTAGTTCATCTAAATGACTTGTTGAATAAAATTCTGTCTGTTTATCGTTCCAATTTAGCTTTATTGGTTTGATTAGCCTATCCAAACCTTTTAATGATATATATTCATTGAAAGTAAGAGGAGGAAGTAAGAAATCAGTAAATCGACCCGCACCACTTTCATTACTTGCGAATTTTAAGGCGGCTGCAGCAGAACCGGATACAATAAACTTATCTTTCCTATAACTATCTACTAAAGATTTTAAATGTACTTCCCAATCCCTGCAGTATTGTATCTCATCATAAATGATGTGCCAATCAGATTTATCAGTCAAACCAGTGGCCTCCTTTGAATAATTAAAAAGCTGTTCAAGAGATATGTTATTGTAAATAGGGTTTTCAATAGTTATAAATATTATTTTTTTTGGATCTACACCATTTTCTATTAATTCTTGAACCATATGATAGAGCATAACGGTTTTTCCTACCCTTCGTGGACCCATCAACACTACTGCCCTTCTTATTTCCCTTTCCTTAACCAATGGTTTGAATAATTCAAAATATAACCTTCGTGGCATCTCATTGTAATCAGCTTCAATTTCGCCATCAATCCACCATGGATTTTCAAATCGAATTCTATCTAAAACCTGATCTTTGGAAATTTCTCGTATCATTTAGTACTTAGTTTATAACAAATATAAAAAATAGAGTCAATTAAATGACCTTATAATTAAATTATAAATGTTTTAAGAAAAAACAAGATGTATTTAATTCTTATTTGCCATTTTTTATAGGGTAATATAAGAAGTGCATTATCTACACATTTTATTGCTTGTAACGTCTAAGATTTCCCCTTAAGCCCTAAATGCCTTAAATACTTATAATAAATTGCCTTAAAAATATCGACACGTTCGCGGATTTCGGGAAAGGTCAGTTTACCTTCTTTAAAGTACTGTCGCTAATCATCCTTTATTTAAACTTTTCTTCATTGATAAAAGCCTAAGTTTTCTAATTTAGAAACCTCTGAAATGCTAGTTCCGATAATAATCCGTTGCCCAGTTCCGCAACCACAGGACTCGCATAGTGTATCTAAAGGTGAATTATTGTCAAAACCCAAACTAATGATGGCTATATTTTCACTTTCTAAATATTGCGTAACTGCAACTTCAGTTTCACCAATTGAATTATTTTCCCCTGTATTCCAAGGATCACCACATTTTGTTTGATTCCAGAACAGAAAATTTTCATTAACACTTATATCATCATCGTTGTTACAACTAAAAGTAACAATGATAAGAATTCCTATAACTATTTTAATCTTCAATTTCATCCTTTTTATTTGAACTTTAGTTCTTTCAATTTATGCTTATCAATCAAATCGTTTAATTTTTGAATTGTCGGTTTGAAAGTTTTGGAAATAAAAACAGGCTTACCATTTATCCAGATTTTAAAAGCATGAACACCATCGAGGGTTTTTGCATATGATACCTTTATTTTTATGGTTTCGTATTGGTCAACGTATCTGTAACTCCCTCCATTTTTTAATCCTAACTCCGAAATACCATCCATCCCTAACTTTACTTTATTTTTTTAAATTTACTTAGAGGCAAAGAATGGAATCGAACCATTATTAAGATTCTTGCGAAATCTTGCCTAGCCATTCAGCCACAATGCCATATAAGTCATTAAATTTTTCCAATGACGATTTAGTGTCCTGATCCCCCCTTACCTTTTAGTCAAGCAGGTCATATTAGTTAGAACTATCTAGGACTATTCTACCGTTGACAGGAATTATATTTCCCATATCCAAGAGTAGATCATTGCTCCATCAGTAATATTTCACGGAGCCTTTCGGGTTCGATGGGCTTTATGATATATTCAGTAACATCTTCGAAATCCTTGGCCTTTTGAATATCACTTGGGTTCATTGATGAGGAATTCATATAAATTGTAACTTTCTTAGCAAGTTTACTTTTCAACCCTATATATTCCTTCATGAACTCGAACCCATCCATAAAGGGCATATTGATATCCAAAAATATAATATCAGGAAGTTCCCCTCCTTCAACTATAGCCCTATTAACATAATCGATGGCCTGCTCACCGTCCGTAAATTCCATAAGACCCAAATTTTCAATCTCCATTTCCTTTAGTATTCTCCTGAAGGAATACCTATACAGTTCATCGTCGTCCACTATACTTATCAGGAATTTTTTCATTCGTTCTTGTTTTAAAATTCGACGACAAAGGACATTCCTTTATCGGGCTCTCCAAAGGCTTCGATCTCTCCTCCCAGCGCCTCAACTTGTATGCGGGTCATGTAAAGCCCTACGCCTTTGGAATCGTTATGTTTATGGAATATTTGGTTCAGACCGAAAAGTTTCTCCCCATATTTGTCCATATCCAGGCCCAAACCGTTATCGGTATGTCTTAAAATAATTTTGTTCCTCTTTTTTATCGTGGTTATGGAAATCTTCAAGGGGCGTTCAGGACTCCTATACTTTAGGCTGTTCGTCATCAGGTTCTGCAGTATACTTTCAAGATATAAATATGGATAGTCCATCTTATCCGCTCCATTGAAATCTTCATAGATTTCGGCACCCGATTCCTCTATCTGAGAGGATAGATTTTCCTTTACATTTTGCAGGACATTTTCAAAAAGAACAGCTTCCCTTATCAATTTGTCCACCGTTCGTTGATATGATAGGCTATCCAACAAGGTATTCATCGTCCTATCCATATTACCGGAAACAATCTCCAGTTTTTTCACTAGACCGATTCGGTCTTCCCGATCCTTAGTATTTTTTAAAAACCCCAACAGTACTCTTAGATTTGCAAGGGGGCCCCTAAGGTTATGGGAGGTTATATTCGAAAAATCGTTCAGTTTTCTATTGGCTACCGCCAACTTATGGTTCTGCTGCGAAAGATTTCTGTGGATGGGTATAATGAGAAAAATAAATTCCCCCATCAATAACATTAGAGATATCACCGAAAGTACGATCGAAATTCGTTTGGTATTCCTTAATTTCAGCTCCGCATTCTTCTGGAACCGTGTTACAACCTTCTCCATTCCTTCAACATATATGTGCTCGTTGACCATTAAGGCTTCAATCGACCTATCTGGAATAGATGCTTCCGGCCTTTGCGAAACTACCATATTGGAAAGGTTGACAATAAATTCAAAAGAATCGTTTAGGTCATTGATAAGGGAGTCCAGCAACTCGTCCTTTTCCCCGACAAGTTTTTTTCCCGTCAAAAATTTCTGTGCCTTGATAAACTCGCCCGAATATTTGACCAGACTATCCGACCGACTGATCGAAGGACCGGATTCGCCCCCGTTTATTGGATAGAGTATATACTTGGCCAACCTTTGACTGAGCATACGTTGACGACCTGCCAGATTTATTATTTCGCCATCCCTATCCTGTAGCCCCAAATTATAATCCAGGATCATACCGTTCCCTATGATCGTAATTGTCACGGTGGACAAGAAAATGATATACCAGGTCTTGAGCGAGCTTCCGAATTGATTTGTATCTACTTTCAAAAAGTTTATATTAATACCAGCTACTTAAATATAAGTAAAAATTCGTACATTCTTATAGGAATTATATTATAAATACCTTTTTAAAATCGATTGATAAGATTCGAATAGATATTCTTTTGAAATTTCTAATTTGTATTTCCGCAACTTTAGTTAAAAATGGGTGTCAGAGCTAATAACTACCCTCGGTCGTAATTTTAAAACTTTATATCCAATTAGAAATTTGGAAGGATCACATGTTCCCTAAGCATTTGGAAAAGCCCGGGCTCAACAAATTACTACATCCATTTCATCCTTTATTTAAACTTTACGAATAACGACAAGGTGTCTTACTATTTTTTATTTAATGATCGTTAAGGCACATAGCTTACATAGATTATGATTGATATTAATTCAATTTTAAAAAATAATTATTGACTAAAATATTTGAGCTAGGTCGATAAAACCTTAAAGCTGAATCAAGTTAAAATTTTATTCAAGCCAAGAAGAGCATGGAATAACATTCCATGCTCTTCTATAAAAGTATTATCAAAACTTAAGGAACTATAATAAATTCGGTTCTTCTGTTTAATTCATGTTTTAGTTTACTACAGGCACTTCCGTTAAAACAATCGTTCGCCAATAAATTTTCTCCATATCCTTTGGCCGACAGCCTATTTGCTTTAATACCTTTAGCCATTAGATATACTTTTGTGGATTGTGCCCTTCTTTCGGACAGGTCCAAATTATAAGCATCGTTACCCCTACTATCCGTATGTGACCGGATATCCAATTTTAATTCAGGATAGTCGCTCATATATTTCAGGATCTTTTCCAATTCCCGCCCAGCGTCCGCACGGATGTCGTCTTTGTCAAAATCAAAATAGATAACAGGAATGTCCAAACTTTTTGCTAAATCATCACCTATACCCGATATCATTTTCGATGGTGTAAGATTTACCGTAAAGGTATTAGTATCTTCATTTGCCGTAAAGTTGATTCTACCTTCCTTAAAATCTGTTTTTACCGCGATTGCAGTAAGCTCTTCTTTGCTACAGAGAATTGCTACGTTGAATTCTCCTTTTTCGTCAGAAATTGTTTTCGTCAGTTCTTCTCCGGCGCTGTTCAGAATTTGGACATCTACATTAGTCAGGATACTAGCGTTTTCTTGATTTCTCACCACACCGGTAATATCGACATTACAGACAAAAGTCGGAGACTCCAGCTCAATAAAGGAGTAAATGTCATCGTTACCCTTACCCCCAGATCTGTTCGAGGCAAAATAACCTTTCTTATTCTCTGCATCCACTACAAAAGAAAAATCATCCTCTTCGGTGTTTATGGGCGCCCCTAAATTGACTACCTGGTTTTTCCCAACACCTTTTTCGGAATTGGTCGCAAAAACGTCCAACCCCCCAAGACCTGGGCGGCCATCTGACGAAAAGAAAAGGATATCATCCTCACTTATATAAGGAAAGGTCTCCCTACCTTCTGTATTCACATCGGCACCTAGATTCTGTGGTATACCGAAACCACCGTTGGCATCTATGGTTACATAAAAAATATCCGATTGCCCTAAAGTTCCCGGCATATCCGAAGCAAAGTAGAGCTTAGATCCATCCTTGTTAAGCGTAGGATGAGCTAACGAGTATTCCCTTGCATTAAATGGCAATGCTATCGTTTCTTGCCATTTTCCATCAATCAAGGTAGACCTGAATATTTGTAGTCTACTTACCCCTTCATCGTCCCTGCCAAATCCGTTACTGAAATTATTCCTGGTAAAGTACATGGTTTTTCCATCAGCGGTAAACGTGGTAGAGGATTCATGTGCCTTTGTATTCACCTTCTTGGATAATGTAGAAACATCGACTACCTTTTCATCCAAAATGGTAGCCTTGTAAATATTTAGAAAAGACTGCCCGTTCCACTCGTGAATTTTTCTAGAGGTTAGTCCGGTGTCCCGTGCGGATGAGAAAATAATTCCCTGATCATAGAACATAGGGGCAAAATCCGAATATTCAGAGTTGAAGCTTACCATCTCAACTATATACTTTCCGGAATTATTTTTGATTGTATCCAGGTAGTCCCTGTTTTCCACATATTTTGCCGCCCTACCGTCCACATTGGAAATAGATATGAATTTTTCCATCCACTGATTGGAGTCTTTGTAGGAGCCCAAAGATTTGAGCGTTTGGGCATATCTGTAATAATAGTCCGGATCTATGGTCAGCCCTTCTATCCCGAACAATTTACCGTACCACTGCGAAGCGTTTTGGTAGTTTGCGTTCAAGTAGTTTGCGTTCCCCAATCTCTTATAGATTAACTCGTCCGAATATCCATCCTTAACAAGTTCTTCGTAACCGCTTATGGCATCTATATAAGCATAATCATCAAAACTTTTATCCGCTCTTTTTACTTTTACTTCCTGCCCTTGCGAGTAGAAGGTCATTAAAATCGAGATACCTAGAATTTTTATGTTGTTATTTTTCATGGTTTAAAAGAATCTTGGGGTGATCACCCGTTTGTACTTGTTCAAGAATTCATATCTAAGCATGATCTCGAAAGAGCCGTCGTTGAACCTGGTAGCTCCCAGATCGGTCGTTTCCTTATCATATGCCAGACCCAACATGAACTGATCGTTCAGCTGAAAACCGAACAGTGCGCTGAGTGCCGCGTCCCATCTGTACGCCGCTCCCAAAGAGAACTTGTCGTTGAAAAGGAAGTTCGCACTAAGGTCTAACTGTAAAGGTGCTCCCTTTACTGCTTTGATAAGTGCAGCGGGCTTGAACTTTACGTTTTGGTTCAGGTCGAAAACATAGCCCGTGATCAAATAGAAGTTCATACGTTCTTGTGCGATAAGGCTGGAACTGTTCGTATCGGAACTGTCGAAATGTTCGGTCTGTAAAAAGTTGGGTACCGATAGCCCTGCATAGAACTGGTCGGTATGGTAATAGATCCCTGCACCGAAGTTCGGTGAGAACTTGTTGTCGATGTTCGGTAGGTTCGTCTCCGCCCCGTAGTTTCTTAGCTTCGTAAAGTCCACGTTGAACAGGTGTCCGCCGGCTTTTAGTCCAAACGACAGCTTCCCCTCCTCCGAGGTCTTTACCGTATAACTGAACGCGGCATCGATATACGTATCCTGGTTGGTTCCGTTACCGATCTCGTCGTTTACCACCGATAGCCCAAGGCCTACATGGTCGGATACTGGCGTATGGAAGTTCAACGTCTGTGTTGTAGGTGCGCCGTCAAGCCCCACCCACTGTGAACGGTGAAGGGCGGCTATGCTCAATACCCCTCGGGAACCCGCATAAGCTGGGTTCACCGATATCGTATTGTACATGTACTGTGTGTACTGCGCGTCTTGCTGGGAATATCCCATAAATAGTCCCACTACGGTAATTATAATGGTTAGAAAATGTTTTTTCATCGTATTGTTTTTAAGGGGGATTTTTTTATCTGTTTATGTATAGGTAACCGGACTTGGTAAGGTTATTACCTTCCTTATCGTACCTGATCACGTAGAAGTACACACCGACCGGCAGTTCTGAATCTTGGCTTATGGTAACTCTACCATTTGAAGACCCCCTGAAGGTGTTCGTAACATTGTCGTAACCGTTCATCTCATACACTATGATTCCCCATCTGTTATAAATCTGTACCGTGTTGTTCGGATAAGACTCGATATTATCTATTAATAACTCATCATTGGTACCATCATTATCTGGAGTTATGATTTCATTGATAACAGATATACCGGTATCTACCAATTCTGAATCACAACCTGCCTCTAAAGTAGGTACTCCGTTCAATGAGTCACAAGGATTCAATGGATCTGTACCATCTTCTATCTCTTGTCCATCAAGAATGGTATCTCCATCCGTATCGGCTACATCTGGATCCGTACCGATGGCATCTTCCTGAGCAGTCGTTAATCCGTCGCCATCACAATCACTATCCGGCAATGCCGTACCACCTACATGGTCACAATCATCTAAAGGATTTGTACCGTCCAATACTTCTTGACCATCTAGAATACCATCTCCATCAGTATCTGGATTGTTAGGGTCTGTTCCTAAAGCAGCTTCTTCAGCATCGGTTAAGCCATCACCATCTGTGTCGCACAATGCATTCGCATTATTTGGTTCGCATGGGTTTAATGGGTCTGAACCGTTAGTAACTTCATCACCATCAGAAATTCCATCTCCATCGGTATCTGGATTGTTTGGATTAGTTCCCGCTGTAGTTTCTTCATCTTTGGTTAAACCATCATTATCACAATCTGCAGCTCCTGTTGGTGTACCACCAATTGAATCACAAGAATCATTTGGGTCTGTACCATCTAAGGCTTCTTGCCCATCGGATATTCCATCACCATCTGTGTCAGCTAGATTAGGATCCGTAATAGTACCAGTAGGATTGGCTGGTGTAGATGGATCGTTCACTCCGGTTATTTCTTCGTTATTCGTCAACCCATCATTATCGCAGTCGCTTGTTCTTAATGGGGTTCCACCAATTGAATCACAATCATCTAGTGGGTTAGTACCATCTATGTTTACTTCTTGTCCGTCAGAAATACCATCGTTATCCGAATCATTATCCCTGGGGTCTGTTCCTAATGCAGCTTCTTCATCATTGGTAAGACCATCATTATCACAGTCGCTTGTGCCAAGAGGGGTACCTCCATTAGAGTTACAGTCATCCAGAGGATTACTGCCGTCCACATTTACTTCTTGTCCGTCATTGATACCATCACCATCCGTATCCGGGTTGTTAGGATTTGTTCCTGCCGCTGTTTCTTCATCATTGGTTAAACCGTCATTATCACAGTCACTAGTTCCAAGCGGAATACCGCCAACGGAATCACAATCATTGTTAGAGTCTGTACCATCTAAGGCTTCTTGCCCATCAGATATTCCGTCACCATCTGTATCAGCATCATCTGGATCTGTAGTTTCTCCATTCGGATTCGCTGGCGTAACAGGATTGTCAACACCTGTTGTTTCCTCTCCATAAGTTAGTCCATCACCATCACAATCACTGGTAGCCACAGGCTGCCAGTCAGGATTTGATCTTGGCATACAAGGATCATTAGGTGCAGGATCATCTACATCGCAAATATTATCGCCATCGGTATCAACACAGGTTGGAATGGATATGAAAACCGTCGCTGTTGCACATACCGTACCATTACAAACTTCATAGGTTACAGTAACCGTTGAGTTGTCTTCAGCGGCAATTGCTATATAGGTTAGTTCTCCTGTAGCAGGGTCAAAACTAATTGTTCCTGCAGCGGTACCCCCCGTTATGGTTACGGTACTGCCGTTAAGAAAATCATCGTTGAACAATATGTTCAATGTTTTTGCCACACCCACGTCTGCGGTGGTATTATCATCAACTGCCGTTGCTACTGTTGGGTTAGGATCCCTTCCGTTAGGATTACCGTCGCCATCACAATCAGTAGTTGCCAAAGGTGTTCCACCAACGGAATCACAATCGTTATTTGGATCTGTACCATCTATAGCTTCTTGACCATCGTTTATACCATCTCCGTCAGTATCGGCATCGCGAGGATCGGTTGTGTTTCCATTAGGATTTGCCGGAGTTGAAGGATCATCTACACCTGTAGTTTCTTCATCGTTTGTTAATCCGTCGTTATCACAATCACTTGCTCCTAATGGTGTTCCACCAAATGAACTACAATCATTGTTAGGGTCCGTACCATCTAAAGCTTCTTGTCCGTCGGTGATACCATCACCATCTGTGTCTACGACATTTGGATCGGTGATATTTCCATTAGGACTTGCTGGAGTTGATGGGTCGTCTATTCCTGTATTTTCTTCATTATTGGTCAATCCGTCATTATCACAATCACTCGTGCCAAGGGCATTTCCGCCAATAGAATCACAGTCATCATTAGGATTTGTACCATCTAAGGCTTCTTGTCCGTCTGAAATGCCATCACCATCCGTATCAGTTATATTTGGATTAGTACTGTTTCCATTGGGATTTGCTGGAGTTGCAGGGTCGTCTACGCCAGTTGTTTCCTCATCGTTCGTTAATCCGTCATTATCACAATCGGCAGTTCCAAGTGGTGTACCACCTACTGAACTACATGAATCATTAGGATTTGTACCATCCAAGGCTTCTTGCCCATCAGAGATACCATCACCATCTGTATCTGCTACATTAGGATCTGTTATATTTCCATTTGGATTAGCCGGAGTTGAAGGGTCGTCTACACCTTTAGTTTCCTCGTCATTCGTTAATCCGTCGTTATCACAATCACTGTTTCCAAGTGGCGTTCCACCAACAGAATCACAGTCATTATTAGGGTCTGTACCGTCCAATGCTTCCTGCCCGTCGGAGATTCCATCACCATCGGTATCTTCATCCATTGGATCTGTAGTTTCACCATTAGGATTTGCCGGAGTTGAAGGGTCGTCTACACCTGTAGTCTCTTCATCATAGGTTAATCCGTCCGCATCACAATCACTGGTTCCTACTGGTAACCAATTAGGGTCGCTCATAGGAGCACAAGTGTCGTTGGGAGCAGAGTCATCTACATCGCAAATATTATCACCATCTGTATCTACACATGATGGTATGGTAATATTGACCGTAGCATTTGCACATACGGTACCGTTACATACTTGGTAGGTTACGGTGACTGTATTATTATCTTCTGCAGCAATTGCTACATACGTTAATTCACCAGTAGCTTGGTTTAACGTTATTGTGCCAGCAGCTGTTCCGCCAGTTATCGTTATGGTACTTCCTGTTGCAAAATCATCGTTAAATAGAATATCTATAGTTTTTGCAATACCAACATCTGCTGTGGTATTGTCATCAACGGCAGTCGCAACTGTTGGGTTAGGGTCTGTTCCGTTAGGATTACCGTCACCGTCACAATCTGCAGTACTTAGTGGCGTACCACCTGTAGAACTACAAGAATCATTAGGGTCTGTGCCATCTAGTGCTTCTTGCCCGTCAGAGATGCCGTCACCATCTGTATCCGCTACATTTGGATCAGTTGTATTTCCATTAGGATTTGCTGGAGTGGATGGGTCATCCACGCCTGTTATTTCCTCATCGTTCGTTAAACCATCATTATCACAATCTGCGGTACCTACTGGTGTTCCGCCTACTGAACTACAGGAGTCATTAGGGTCTGTACCATCTAAGGTTTCTTGCCCATCGGAGATACCGTCACCATCCGTATCTGCTAGATTAGGATCAGTAGTATTTCCATTAGGATTAGCCGGAGTTGAAGGGTCATCTACACCTGTAGTTTCTTCATCACTTGTTAAACCATCACCATCACAATCACTTGCTCCTGTTGGCGTACCACCTAATGAGCTACAAGAATCATTAGGGTCTGTACCGTCTAAGGCTTCTTGCCCATCGGAGATACCATCACCATCTGTATCTGCTACATTTGGATCTGTTGTATTTCCATTAGGATTTGCCGGAGTTGAAGGGTCGTCTACACCTGTAGTTTCTTCGTCATTCGTTAATCCGTCATTATCACAATCTGCGGTTCCAAGTGGTATACCACCTACTGAACTACAAGAATCGTTGGGGTCTGTACCGTCCAAGGCTTCTTGCCCGTCGGAGATACCATCACCATCCGTATCTGCTAGATTAGGATCTGTTGTATTTCCATTTGGATTTGCTGGGGTAGATGGATCATCTATACCTGTAGTTTCCTCGTCATTCGTTAATCCGTCACCATCGTCATCACATGCACCTCCTGTTACAGTATCATCTGTTGCACTTGTGTTTGACTGCCCTGTGCCTGCAACTAAAGGTATTCCTGTATTTGGGTCTACTCCACCTGTAAGTCGTCCGTTAACATCAATATCATCTAGACCCAAACCGCCATCACCTTCTAAGGCGTCTGGGCAGCCATCGCCGTCTGAATCGTTATTTAATGCATTTGGAATATTGTCGGTATTGCTATCGCATCCCAATAAAGTAAGATTAACATTATCGATACCAATATCATTACCGGCACTACCATTCGATTGTGAATTTAAAATTACGATGTTTGATAGATTGGTGGTCGCGGTAAACCTGACCTCGATCGTTCTCCAAATATCATCGTTCAAGACACCTAGACCTGTAGAATTTACGGATGCAATAATTGTATTGGTGGCATCTTCTACATTAAGTCCAAGGATTGGAAGGTCTCCACAATTTTCGCAAAGACCTGCTAAGGCAATTTGAAAAACATAATCTTGTCCTATTTGAGTGTTCAACGAATTTATGCGATATATTTCAGAGGGTACAGGTATGGATGAATCCACATTGACCACCAAATACCTTCCGCTGGTATCACCACTGGCATCAACATTGCCATTTCTATTGGTTCTGTTGTAGAATTGTAATCCAGGGTTGGAAGAATTAGCTACTGCATAAAAACCATCTCCCACGGCACCTGATGCCCTGTAGCCATGGTTTACTACATTTGCGTCACTTGCTCTGGTTGAACCAAAGCCAAAATTGTTGCTATATATTTCTTGTACAGGAATTTTACTTGCGGTTGGACAGTTTTGATTTTCCTCAGTATCCAAAATCCCATCATTGTCATCATCTTGATCACAACCATCTGGCACGCCATCGGCATCGTTATCCAATGTATCACCAAAACCTTCACATTTATCGGTTGCATTTGGCACACCATCTCCGTCACAATCGCTAGTGGGCGCGGGTGTACCGCCAATAGAACTACAATCGTTCAAAGGATCAGTTCCATCTATTGCTTCTTGGGCATCACTTATACCGTCATTATCATCATCCGGATCTGTATTATCTGGGTCACCATCGCCATCGGTATCTGCAAAAATGGTCACCTGTTCATCTAAATCATCTGTAATGGTATTTACTTCGGTTGCAGATTCATCAAAAGTAGCCGAAATTGTATTGGTCACAGTAATATCCGAAGGAACATCATTAGCCGTAGCAACTATGTCAAGTGTAAATAACTGACCTCTTTGCATGGTGCCTATCGTCCAATCTGGCGAAGACCATGTACCAGAACTAGGTGTTGCACTAACCAAGGTAAATTCTGTTGGTAATATATCAGTAATGACCAAGTTGTTTATCGCATTAAAACCTAAATATTCGGCCGTGATCGTAAACGTAACATCATTGCCGGCAATGATAGGATCCACATCGTCTATTTTGGTCAATACCAATTCTGGTGCACAACTATATACCGATAGTATGGCAGAATCATAGGTGCAACCACCTTTGGTAACCCTTACAAAATAGTCTCCAGGGGTATCCGGGGTAAATGAACTATTGGTTTCACTTGCAATTATAGCCCCATTTTTGAACCATTGATAGGCATCAAAACCACCAGTTGCCTCAAAAACATCTGCTGGCAAACAACCACCGCCCGTAACGTCCAGTTCCACAACCGGAACCGTATCGAAGCCAGAAAAGTAGCCTGCAATACCCGCATTATTATTTGCACCTAAAAAACCAACGACGATAGGTCCTGTAGAGTTAACGGATACATTACCCGTAAGTCCACTTACAAAAAAGGTTTTCCATTCCGTTGTTCCCGCAACTGGTGTAGATGCCGGTAAAGCTACATTACCATTACCATCTGTTACGGTAATATTACCATCTGGTGTCGCTGTAGAAGCAACTACGGTAACACCACCATTAAAGTTTAAACCGTCGACGTCCTGTATATTCGGAATATTGCTTAAGACACTTGGTAATAAACAATTTACGGGAGCTATAAAATTAAGACCTAGCGTTTGTATACCAGAGGCACCAGTTAAACATTGATAGGCATAAGCCTCTTTGGAAGTGGTCACGAACATGTTCGCACCTGCTGTATTTGAAGAATAGTTACTACCCGGTATTTCAAAATACTCTCCGTTGTTAATTGTTGCAATGGCGGTTGCTGAACCATTAACAAAAATTTGAGTATTATTTTGTGTTCCTATAATAATCGGAAATTCAGTTTGATTATCTGTCTGTCCGTTTCCGCGTATAAACACATATTCCCTACCCAGAACATTTTCTGGTACAGGTTGGTCAATTGCAGCATCTCTGGCTTGGGAACCACTATTAACTCCCACGTTAAGACCGCCATTACTGATTACAATTTTCTTATCAGATTTTATAGATGCTCCTAACCAACCGTCAACATTAGCTGCTGTTTGGTTTTTTGCAGCTTCCAATACATAGGTTTGACCTGCATTCAATACAATTTGGATGGCATCGGCGGTAATTCCTCCAAGGTTGTTGCCAAGTCTAAATTCACACGCCGGATCATAGCCAAAAATATCTACTACGGTATTATCTACGGTAGCCATTATACCAAGGGTCGTGGTTAGATTTGCGTTGTTGGCCCGGTTGGGAATACCGCCCCATTTGAAGCTGTTTCCAGCGGCGGCACGACCTTTAGATGTTAATGAAGTTGCTTGAGAGCCCGATCGCCCTCTGTAGTTCACATAAAATTTTTCGCCGCCCGGGGCTTCAAAACGAAGTCCGCTGTTGCTAAGAACAATTCCTGTATTAGTTTCGTCAACAAGACTGATATTATTGTCACCATCAGAAACATTATACTGCCCAGATGTAGCATTTGAAATAGACAAGATAGCGACAGGAACAGTACCAGTACCTTGATATACATTTACATTGAAAGCCGTAGCTTCTGGAGTGGAAAGATAGAATGCCTGTTGTACAATTGCCTGATTATTGGAAACCTGTTTTAATGGCGGCAAATAATGCACATCACTTAATTGTGCTGTTAGTTCGCTTGTTCCAAATATAATGGATACCAAGAAAATTATAATATGGAACGTAAAATTACGATTTAATATAGTGGTCGGGGCAACTTTTTTCATAACTGAGGATAATGGTTTGTACTTCAATAAGAATACTGATATTAATATGTTTAATTTTTAATCTTAAACTTTTGGAAAACAAGGAACTTGCGGATTTTCAATTCTTAGCTTGTCAAGTTCTTTTAATATATAAGAAACGGTTATTTCGTTTTGGCCACTATCATTTACATTTTTTATAGGGAACGTTCGAATAACCTTGTTTATGTTTCATAAAAGCCGCATACTAAAAACACCGCCTTGGATAGTTAGGGGTTGGACTTAAAATCAATATAAAAATGTCACTTGAATGAAAAGGTCGATGAAATACACAAAAAGTAAAAAAAATTTGTTGCGAATTGCGTAAAATTATAGGCGAGTTAAGGCGATTCTGTAGTCGACCGGTATATTTTAACCTGTATTAAACCCATTCAAATTAAGCCGTACCATCATAACTCAATGCTTTATTGAATTTAATTTTTTTTCCATTTTTAATAAAATTTCATCCAAGAAATTTGGACCGTTACATTTGGATAAAGTATTTTCTACAACACTTCAGGAAAATATTCAAGAATTACAATAAATATTCGCTTGTACCTTTGATTTAAAGTTGATTCCTGTGATTTGTACTTATTAATACGGTATGGCAGTTTACATATCAATATACTCCCTATATACGAGCCGATAATTTTCAATTTTCCAAAAAAATGAATAAAATTTACTGTAAACTTCCATTATAACAACAATTTTTAAAGTTAATCTTGATTTTGATAATGTTAACCAATGGAAATGTAATTAATATATTGTTCTTAAATAGTTGACCAATGTTCGAACAAAATATATTGCTTAAAATAAATGTTGAGGACTTTTGTAAGGCAATAGAGTTTTATACAAAAAAAATGAACTTTATTTTGATAGAAGATAGTATCAAAGCTGACTCAGGAAAAAGATGGATAATGATTTCACCACCAAATTCAAGACAAATTGGAATAGTACTTGTCAAGAAAAATAAACTCCATAATAAGAAGCAGAATGATAATATTTATAAGCAAAAAGCTCTTTTATGTTTGGATTCAGTTGACTTTTGGCAAGATTATTATAAAATGATATCAGCGGAAATCGAATTTATTAATGCACCAAAATATTCCGAATTTGGGATAATGGTATCTTTTAATGACTTGGATGGCAATTTTTGGAACTTATTACAAAGTGATTTTATAAAAATTTCCAAATAATACTGTATTTCATGGATACATATTTTCTTAGGTCCAAAAGATAATGGTCATCGAATCAAGCTTAGAATTGATATTCGAAATCATCCTTTAATTGAACTTTGATAACATTAAGTATATAGCAAGTTGGGCAGAAAATAAGCGATTACTTTCAATTTAACCACAAATCAAATCTTATGTATTTTATTTTAATTTTTCTTTTCTAATACCAAATCAAAAGATTTGGTTACTTTGCAAATAGACAACAACTTTTGGACTAAACACTAATCGCCCAATTTGCTATATATAGTGTTATGGTGCGTTTTTTTTCATTCCGAGCGTCTTTCGTTTCATTCTTCCCGAAATTTGGAATACGCAATTTTATCATATTCACCTTTTGATAATGTTCTTGGCAAACTGTCAGAGTAAAAGTCTGTTATTTTATCCGCAAAATCCAGTATCACGCTTTTATATTTATCAAGATTTTTGTATTTCCCGTTTCGGTTGTCAGTTGCACATTATCGTCCTCGTGTCTAACCCAAAAATTATGTCCAGTAAAGCAACCTTGAATACGTACATTCTTTTCGTTTTCTAAAAAATCAATATGATGTCCACAGCAAGCAATTACTTATAGCCATTGCTGTATTACGTTCTTATATTTTAATTTCAGCTAAGAATATCAGTTCATCAGTTTCTGCATTTTCCGATTCCACGTTTTGATTATTATAAGTCAGTTCGGTTGGTGTAAAGTAAGATACTTCACAAGGAAGTTCATCAAATCTTGCTTTAAAGTTCAAAATGATTGATGTCGAGTCGTTCAAATTAATTGTGAGCTCAAAATTTGGTTCATTAGCAATAAATAGGTAAAGAGTATTGTCATACTTTCTTATTTGCGAATCAGGTCCTCCAAATTCACTGGGCGGAATATATCGAAAACCTGGATTTGAAAAGTCGCCCTCAATAGTTATATTTTCCGGTTCTATTGTTCCATTTTCAATCAAATTGGTACCAGTCTCATCAACTAATCTAATATATATTTCAGGAAATGCTGGGTCAAAAAGTGAACAGTCAATTCCGTTGTCATCTTCACTAGAACAACTTGTAAGAAAAATTCCTATCAAAAAAAGAGTAAGCAATTTATTCATAATCAAGCGTTTTAATTAGATGTTTAAACATTCAGTTGGTTGCGTTCAAATGCAATACAACAATTAAATATATAACTTATGTTATTTATTCTGCCAGTATGAAATATATTTAACCAAGGACATTAAATAATCCTTTATTTGAACTTTGAAGAAAGATAATAAAAGTCACCTAAAACAATATACCCTTTTCGAAAGGTACAATTTGTAAAGAGTTATAAAATGATTGAATTTTTTAGTAGATCGATCCAGTGTTGGTATAAATAAGGCAAACTAAAGCCATTTTTAATTTCTAAAAGTTGTGACTTTAATAATATTGTCTTTAACCTTGATTTTTGAAATTTTTCCAACTCTTTGGAGGTAATCGAAAAAAATCACTAAACTATCTGTTTTCCTAAATGAAGGCATCGGTCCTTTTTCATTTAGTTCCTTGTATTTTCCACCCAATGCGTTAAGAAAATTTGTTGTAAAATCAGAGGTAAACAAAGAAACATTTCTTACAAATAGCTTTATTTTCTTATCCGGTCTGATCGAGGATTTCAATAGTATTGAAAACATGGTTTTCTCTGACGGTTCAAGAACCGAATGCACTAAACTAATATTGCCTATCAAATTCAAAGCCTTCATTTCCGTAATAGCATTCTCTTTCTCAAAGTGTCCTATTAGCTTGATTTTATTGGATGTCTCAAAACTAGGATTTTCCAAAAGATCTATCAATTCTTGTTCCGATAAATTCAGTTCTGAAAATGCGTTAAAAAAACTTGTAATATTATTAGTTGCAAATGTCAAATGCAGAGATGAGAATTTTGATTTTAACTTATTGTAGTTTTCTACATCAAATGACAATTTACGTTTATCAACAAGGACCCCTACTTTAGGCTCAGATAAGATTTCAAAATTTAAATCTCCGTAAATAAACGGAAAAGCATCAATACAGGTAAGGTATATTTCATCCTTTATTTCTTTGTTCATTAGAAAAGCTCTTCTAAAAGCTTCATGGTTTTTTTCTTTTGAATTAAAGATTTTATTACTTAAACTTTTGGCATTGCTTGGTTTATTTATAAAATTCGTAAGTGTCTCCGTAAATCTGTTTCCCATTTGTTCATATAGAAAGACAAGATTCAACCAATTGGCATCAGCTTTGTTATTTTCTAATAAAAAATCACTCAACTCTGACGGCTTATCCAATTCTGAAATATCTTCAATCAAGGTGTTAGTCCATAAAAGAATTTGTTCTTTGTCGGTAATTAAGATTTTTGCTTTGTTGATTAAATTCATTAAATATGGGAGTTGCTCCTTTATGTTGCTCTCTAGTTTTAGGTATACGGCATCAATATATTTGGAGATATTATCATCCACGTACTTAATTAAAGAATCACATTTCGAAAGCTGAATTGCTGCATAATTACTTTTATTAAAAGTATCCTTGTTGAAATCACCGAATGTTTTTAGCATTAAGCCAAGCATGGAAGGATTCAACGCATAATTATTATTTGCATAAACATATCTCTTACTATCTTCAGAAATACCTTCAAAGTTTAGTGTGGTAAACTTGATATCAAATAAATCTATGATGTTTATCAATTTTTCCGACTCTTCGATTAGCGATAAAAAGTCAGGTTTGTCACTAATAAAGCTTTCCATTCCTGAAACTAAGGCTATTTTTTCGAGGTCTTTAATGTTCCCGTTAATTAAAATTAAAGTATAATAACTTAGTTTTTCCTCTGCGGACAAAGAGCTGTCTTGTTCAATAAAATTCCAAATATTAGTCCAATTTTTGCATAGCTCTTTAATGAATTTAGCCGTGTCTTTACCCTTTTCAATATAGGATTTTACAAACTTAACAGAATCCTCAGACTCATTGGATAATTGTTTGAGAGTAATATTTTTTTTGGTCCGGTATGTGTGGCTCTCAAATAAGTAATCTAGCAAATTGTAGTTGAGAATATAACTTGTTTCAAATTCTGAGTCGCTGATTTTTTTGATAACATTGGCAACTTCTTCAAGATTATATTCAAAATCACTAGGTGTCTCATTTCTAACGTTCATTAAGAACCAATGATCATTTTCTGTTATGCTTCCCGGATAGAAATAGGAAATATAATTAAGGTAATCTTCTGCAATATATCCATTGCGTATAAGGAGTATAATTAGTTGCTCCTGCTTTGTAGGTTTGGCGTCAATGGGCACCTCTTTCCCCTTAAGAAGGTATTTTATTTTAGCGCCCTTTGTTTGCCTCACTAGTTCTTGATTGCTCTTAAGTTTATTTCTAATAGATGTAATTCTACCTGAATTACTTTTTTCAATTTGTATCTTCCTCTGTAAATAACCTTGCTCTGAATCTACTTTTTCCTCTATATTGGAAAAATGAAAATCAAACTGTACATTATTATTATATGGAGCTGTATTATATCTAACCGAACCCTTCATTAATTTTTCGAAATTGTCCTCTTCAAGCATCTTTTCTATACTATAGTTTCGATTGTCAATTCTGAAGGATATTAAATTAGGGGTATTCTTAATATATTCTAGCAGATAAATCCGCTTTAGTTCACCTAGATTTTTGGGAAATGTTTTTTCTAATTGGTTTAGTTCCTCTTTTAGAATTAAATTTTCCTTCTCTATTTCTACAATAGCTTCTTTGACCCAGACTAATTTATTACCAACTAAGTGCTTGTATAGTATTCCGGTATTTCGCCCAAGTTTTACAAAATCTTCGGGATATATATTCTTATAGACAATCATTGCGAAAAGTTTATCCATAAACTTTTTACCTTGAAACTTTTGAAAATAGATATGAAATTCATTGACAACATTGTACAATAAACGCATGTCATCCACATAAAAAGCTATCTCGTCTATTAACTCGACAGAGATGCAGTAACCAAATTCTTTAAGTGCTCTTGTCAGTTGCTCATTGGAATTTGAATAATTGATTACAGGAATGATTGGGATTATAAAATCAAAAAATTTGGTTCTATCGTTATCCTTAAACATTTCATCCCTAACGGCATAGATGAAGGCGACATCACGATTGATGGATTTGGAATTGTTAATGAGTAAATTAATTTCCCTCAGCTTTGTAAATATTTCTGTTTGTTCAAATCGATCTAAATCCTCAATAATCACTACATTATAATCAGTAGCTTCAAAAAAGTATAAAATCTCATCTAAGTGATTGTTGAGTATTGATTTATTTACCGTTTCGGCCACTTGAATTTCTAGATTTTGAAAATTCAATTTACTAATGGTCAACCTTTGAGAAAATTGAATTACTTTTTTTAGAAAATAATAAAAAAATGCCAAAAACCCGGCTAGAATTAAGCCTTTGACAATAAAACCAAACCAAGGTAATGGTTGCGGTATGCCTAACAATGTGCGAAACGTATTGAAATAGAAGAATAAATAAAAGGAGCAGAGTACTCCAAAGACCAGCCAAGTGGCATTAGTAATTTCATTTGGTTCTAGTCTTCTAATTTTTTTAAAACGAGAATCTGGTATGTTGTCATTCTTTTCGTGATAAAATATTTGTTGAAGTATGCTTAATTCTATTAGACGAAGTTGGTCATTTTTGTCTGGAGTCCACTCTGTCTTTTCGGATTTTGAATAATTTTTGGAATCAGGGGATATATCGCTTTTGTCAGTATTATCTGAAATTTTTAATTCATCATCAATTGGTCTATTCTTTTTTTCCTCTTTAAAGGTCGCTAGGGAAATCTTTAAAAACTTCAAACCCTTTATTTGCCTTTCTCGAAAAGTCTTTAGTATACTACTTTTGCCGGAGCCATAATTTCCAGTAAGTGCTATATTTTTGATATCTTTTTCTTTCCTATTTAGCAATGCCCATTCAAGAGCATCGCAATAATATTTATGCTTTTCGATATCACTAACAGGAGAAAGTGAATGATATGACATATTCAAATCACTTTTTACAAACTGATCTTTGTTAACTTTTTCCTTAGTTTTTTTCATCCTTTATTTGAACTTTGGTTTAGCTCAGTTGTTTCTTGGCAACAGTTTTTATTCGGTTTCATTAGTTTGGAATCCATAAATAGTTGTTTGCATACCTGCAATTTTCCATTCTCCATTTACTTTTTCCATGAGTCTAGTCTCTCGTTTACGTCCGCGAAGCGAATCCTGTTGTTCGTAGGTAACCCAAGCACCCTCACCATAGAGGCGAACATCTATTTTGTCCAACAACTTAGGGATAGGTTCAGGTTCAGGATGATCGTCAATAAAAGCCTTTACGAATTGGCTTATTTCATTCCAACCAACTGATTCGGAAAAAGTATTTTCAGGGAAGTCAATATAGATTTTCGATATGTTCGAGTCGTGAACCCATTTCTCGCTCCAAGCTTCATAGTCTCGCTGAAAAGCCGCCTTAGTTTCATTATTCAATGTTTCTAAAATTGCTTCTTTCTCATGTTCAATATAAATTTTTTGTTTTACGATTTCTGCAGTCCCCTGTTTTTTGACTTCTTCACAACTTGTCGTAAATAGAAAGGTTAAAAGAGTGAAAATCATTATTTTTTTAGTGGTCATACTATATTTTTCAAAATTATTGCCAGCTGCTCCGCTCAAAAGTTAGAATCCTTTATTTGAACTTTTCAGGAAGATAGTGAAAATCCCTTCAGGTGGTAAACTCTATACAGAAGATGTAATCTGTAAAGGTTTACCTTTCAGAAATAGTGTATTCCAAGATTTACCAAAATTCTCTTAGACCGGAGAATAAGATTAAATTAAATATCTTTCAACAAAATTCGATATAATGCCTCCAGCTCAAGCAGATATAATTTTGAATAGTGTTTTAGCAAGTCTAAACATACAAAACTCAACATTTGAAGTAATATATAATCAGATACCGGCTATTGTCCACGATTTACATATACTTAACGCTGAACAAGCTATAAGTCCAAAAACTACAGGTACGATTTCTGAAAGATTATGCGAATTTGGATTAAAATCAGCGGTACCTGATTTTTATAAAAACATTGGAAATGATTGGAATTGGATGGCGGACTTTTCAGTTTATGGACATCCTTTCAATCTATTAATTTCTGTAAAGAGTTTTAAAGCAAAAGAAAGATTACTAGTTAGTGGAAGTGGCAATAATCTTTCGCCTACAATTGGTTGGGGGCTTTTTGATGACCCAGCGGAATGGAGTATAGAAAGAGTCAAAAGATATCTTTTTAGGTCTTTTATAGTTATTTATATGCCAACATCATTATATAATAAATTGGATGCAAATGTGATTGGAATAAAAAATATTAATGGAAATCCATTTATAAGAGAGTTGAATACATTTGTTTTAGATTTAAGAAACGCAACGGTTAATAACGCAATAGATATCTCCAGAATTTAAACATTAAATTTAATGACAATACCAGAATATTTTAGAAAAATATCAATCGAAAGTTTGTTTACAACTAATACAATGAATAATTGTTGGCCAATTTGGAAAGAAAGTATAAATGAGATTTTAGGAGAAGATTTTAACGAAACGGATATTATTAATTTAGGAGATAATTTGTCTGATATATTTAAATCAACAGGTGGAGAAGGTCGAGGTCAAAGTCAAGTTTCTGCAGGTGGAACTGCATGGGAATCTTTAGTTTGTTGGTATATTAATCTATGTACTATTGGAAGTAGAACAGTTGCAATAAGAAAGATGAGTTTAGTTCCTAAACCCATTCAAGATGCGATTACAGTAAATTACGGAAATTTTGCATGTAATACAGAATCCGATATTACTGTTATTACTTTTCCAGATGTCAAAGAGTATAATACTAACATTGAAGAGTTAACGGTTCAAAATAATGGTATAAATATCGCTAATTACATAAGAAACAGGTTTAACATAGAAATATCTAACTATTTATGTGCAAGAGATTTTGATAGTTTTGAAATTGGTGTTATTCAATGCAAAACTAATTGGAATGACAATGCTCAAATTCCAATGCTGTGGGATATGATATATTCTGCCAATGGCTTTAAAGGAAGAAATATTACAATAGGGCGTGATGGATTTAACATTCATGACACCAATAATTTTACCTATTCTTTTGTAACAGTGCCTTCTAATCAAAAAGCGAATTATAATTCAAATTCAGTTGCTGTAAAAAGAGTAACAAATCTTTCTGGTGGTAATTATTGGGGAAGACCTACCGAACAACATGTTGCAAGATCCCTAAAGGAAATTTTCACGAATAACTTCCAATCGGGTTACCCAAACAATATTCGAACCGAAATAAGAAATGCTATTCCTCTTCTAACAGAAAAGTTATCTTATTTTAAGATTATTTAATATTTTTCAAAATTTCTGTAGCAACTGCTCTGGCCAACAAAGGTGGAACAGCATTTCCAACTAAAGTGTATTGTGGCACTTCTGTTTTTCTATTATTACCACCCGTAGACCGTTTTCCTTGAAATACAAATGAGTCGTCAAAAGATTGTAAGCGTGCCATTTCTCTAACTGTTAAAGACCTTGGAGAATTGTAGTGAATGTAATCGTCTGCAATGGTCATTATTGTTGAACTTTGCTCGTCTGGTTTTAAAACATTATAATTTCTCTTGTTTGTAGAAAGGTTTAATTTCTCAAGTTCTGGTTGTGCTTTTCTATAATTACCATTTTTTAAAATCACACCAAGTCTTTCAATAACTGTTTCGTTTTGATTACTTGTTTTGTGATTGTTAAGTATGTCGAAATATTTTTCTCCATTATCTAAACCTTCTGTATTCTTGACGTAAAACGGTTTTGTTTGAGGTTTAAATCGCTCAATTAATCTACCTTTTTTTGACCATTCTGCAAACGATTTTCCACCTTTGGAAATAGGCTTTCCGTCAATTTTTCTTTTCTTGAGAAGTTTAGCCATTTTCTTTGCAGTTCCGTTGTATTGAGCAGAAATATCAATTTCTTCATATCGATGTGCTTCTTGGTTATTACCAATGAAGTCTAAATCGTATAAAGCTTCAAAAATGGTTACTTTCTCTTCTTCGGAAACTGTTGCTGGAATTTCAGAAATATATTTTTGGTCTTTTCTACAGCCAATAAAAAGAACTCTTTCTCTGTTTTGAGGTACGCCATAATTTGATGCGTTGGCAACAAAAGGCTGTTCTATTTTGTAAAGTCTAATACTTTCTAGAATAGTATCTAGTTCCTCTTTTTGTGATGTATTGCAATGAGATTTTAATATCTCTATTGATTCGTCAAAAGAAGTAGTGTAAATCTTTAAAGCCGTTATAATATCCTCACAATCCTCCTTGTAATTGGTTGGAACTTTTAAAGTCTTAAATGAATTCTCAATTTTTAAAATGACATTTTCAGAGCTTATTTCGGTTAGAAAATCTGTAAAGGCATTTGCAAAATCATCACTATCAATATTGCAAAAATCTTTTTCTTTAATAATGTCACGCTTTAATTTTTCCCATTCTTTTGTTCTTGCCAAAAGATTAAAACCGTGGCGAATTGTGTTTATATTTTCGTCTGTTTTACTGGTTTTGTAGTCCGCTATTTTTGGTGTCAGTTTTTTAAATCTATTCTCTACAAAGCCAATGAAATCAGCTTTTCCAGTTTCCTTATCCTTTTCAAGTAATTTTTCAAGTTCCACTCTTTTTATAATACTATCGAAAATGAAAGAATTTGATTTTCTCCTTATTTTTTTAATGAAAGTATTTAGTAACGGGATTTCTTTAGTATCAACGATAGAGTTGATTTCTTTGATAATCAATTCTTTTATTTTTCCACCCTCTTTAGTCAAAATTCCTTTGACATTCTCCATAACAAAGTATTTAGGTTGTAAAACCTTAATAACTTCTAAATAGTGAGAAAACAGGTCGTCTTTTTTGTCGAATTTTTTTCGTTTTCCAGCAAGACTGAAACTTTGACAAGGTGGTCCACCACAAACAACGTCAATTTTTCGTCCATCTATTTTTTCTAATAAATTGTCTAAAAAGTCTGGTTCAGTAATATCTTGTTTTAAAAACTCAGCATCCAATCCTAATTGATGATTGTATCTAACAACGTGAGTTAATTCGCAGTTTTCGTTGATGTCGTTGGCAACAACGAAATCGAAGAATTTATTATTATGTTCGGCTTGTAAAAAACCTTCACTAAAACCTCCAGCTCCAGCAAATAAATCTACAAAAGTGAATGGTTGTCCATGCAACGCAACCTGTTCTTTTAGAATATTTACATTGTTACTTTCTTTATAATTCGCTATATGTTCGTTCAAGACTCTTTTAACTTCGTTTTGAACAAAGGTTTTCTTATTGGAATGGTGCAAAAGTTCGTCCGCTCTTTCTCTAAGAAAATCCAAATAATGATTGATTTCATGAGATTCCACACTTAGTCCAGTTGCCCTCTGTTTATTTTTATTGAAGTTTTTTGGTTCTATTTTTTGACCTGTAGAAAGTTTAACTTGACTTCCGTTACAGTTTATTCGTAGATGAATAGGTGCAAACCCTTTTTTGTCAGGTTTGTCTAAATAAAAATTGATTGTTGCCATAATTATTCGCGGACGTTTTTGCGTACACGGACAAATTTACGGACACAATACGTAAAAACCTATTAAATTTTAAGAAACTATTTCGCCTTCTACAAATGTTTTTCACAAAGCGCAGTTTCCAATTCTTGTTCAGTATCCCAGAAAACGATTCCACATTCTTTACAATTTCTTCTTCCCTGAATAGCTAGATATTTATAGAGGGTAGGTTTTGATTTTATACCTACCAACTTCATGATGTCGACAATTGGTAATTTATTCTCTTGGTAATATGTTGCAGCCAGCATGGCCATTTGTTTAGCTTCTTTACCGAGCCCCTTTTTACGACCTAATTGTATTCCTCTCCTCCTAGCGCTTTTAAGACCGGCGGTAGTCCGCTCGATTATGATATCACGTTCCAATTGGGCCACAGCTCCAAAAAGTGTGATAATAAACTTACCATGGGCAGATGTCGTATCAATAAACGGGTCGTTGATGCTCTTAAACTTTACGCCAAGCTTTTCAAACTGGTCTACCAGTTTTAGTAGATGAGAAATACTTCTGGCAATACGATCAAGTTTCCAAACAATTACGGTATCTCCTTCTCTAAGTTTTGAGATCATCAGATCCAAATCATGGCGTTCTGCCTTGGCCCCAGAAGAAACATCTCGGTAGATATTTTTCTCGGCTACACCTTCTTTTAAAAGTGCATCGATCTGTAAACTGGGATTTTGGGTTTTGGTGCTGACCCTTAAATAACCAAAAAGCATATCAAGTATATTTATAGGTCTAAAAATAAACTAATAAATTATACCGATAAAATGAACCGCTATTTATTTGAATTTAGATTTGATTAAAAAGTTCAATAAATCGGTCGTTTATTTATACTTTGATTTTTTAACAGCTGCTTTCAATTCTTCTTTTGAATAAGTTGAAAATGATTTGTTTTTTCCTGGACCACCTGAGAAGTGGTAAGTAACTGGTTCCCGATTTT
>Ga0114955_1000052_pt1 | contig 186038 bp, 176 predicted proteins | sample Porto_5metaG_FD_87302 | JGI IMG/M metagenome (GOLD analysis project Ga0114955, IMG submission 87302) | Marine algal microbial communities from Porto, Portugal - Porto_5 metaG | ecosystem: Host-associated > Algae > Red algae > Unclassified | place: Portugal: Porto | collected 2015-02-02 | reverse complement strand
TTTTTTAAGATGTCGCGCTCCTCGGTCATCCGTGCCAGCTCACGCTTGAGCCTGCGGTTTTCAGCTTCATGATCCACAGATGACGCTTGTGACGCAGCCTTCGCGTATCGACCTAAGTGGCCGCAAGATTAACATGGTAGAAGAAGGTATTGATGTAGCATTGCGCGTTGCGTTCAAATTGGACGACGGGCTGATCGCGCGGAAACTGGCAGAGGTTACGTTTCAGCTCGTGGCAGCCCCTTCCTTTTTAGACCGCTTTGGCCGCCCCAGAACCCCGGAAGATCTGAACAACGCCCCGATGCTTGCGTATTCTCAAGTTGCTGCGGACGGGCGGCTCAAGTTTGGCGGCGAAGACGGGATTGATGTCAAACTCAGGCCAATTTTGGTAAGCTCCAACGAAAGCATTCTTCATCAAGCAGCTGTAGCTGGAATGGGCTTTGCGATGCTTCCGAACTGGGCCGCCCAAGACGACGTGAAAGACGATCGACTTGAAGCCGTGTTGCCAAACATAGCATGGCCGAAATTGCATATTCAGGCCATTTACGCTGATCGTAGTTATCTGCCCGCCAAGGTAAGAAGTTTTCTGGACTTTTTGGCTGGGTCGGATGGGTTCCCCGCCGTTTTGAAGTAGTGTCTCGACAACCAAATGTATGACCTAGTTGGCCCAGTCCTATGTTTTACCACCATGGTGTCACGTATGCAGACCACAGTGATGTTCTTATTCTCGTTGGCGTTTTTTGCGGCTGGCGAAAGGCGAGGATAGCGGCCGTTCAAACCAAAAGTGTCGACGGCATCTTTGTCCCGCGTTGCAGTCCGTCACGACTCAGAATTGCTGCGCCATCGACCAATGTCTGTTCTGGGGAAACCGTAGCCCAGGCAACCCCTCACGTGCAGATCGCCGGAGGCCGTGCCAGATCTCCTCCGTTGCAGGCGCCATCCAAGGCATTTCTTCATGCAAGGCCGCCGCAATCTCATCAGCTTTGTGCTCGGTGTGGATGTGGGTCACTGAGACACCATCCCGCAATGCGTTCAATTGTGTCTTGGCCGCGCCAGGCAAATGGTTCATCCCGGACAAAGACGCCTGACACTTCTTTGGGGCTGCCTTTTGGGAAGCAGCGGGACAAACCAAGCCTCTGATAACATTTGGTAAAATCGAAAACTATGCCAAATAAACCTAGTTTTGCGTACGCTCTATGTTTCTTTTGCGTACGCTTCTGGTTTTTCTGGCTACATGCAGACAAATTGGCGAGCCGTGGAGGACTCGAACCCCCGACCTGAGAATTAGAAGTTCCCTGCTCTAATCCAGCTGAGCTAACGGCCCGCACTAAGAATGGCTATATCGGCCAACACTTCCTGCTATGTCAACTTAGTATTTGTAAGTGCGCTGGCTTCCAGCAATCAGCGTTCAATAACATAGCGTTAATTGGCCCGCTTGTGGCGGCCACTTAGCGCCGCACCAATCAAAACCCAACGGGAGCATAGCCCCTGATTTTCACTGGGCTTCTTTCACCGCGAGTGCGGCCATTTCCATGATGGCCTCGCGTGTATCAGCGACTGCGATAAACCGTGCGTTATGACAAAATTTCGCACCTTTTACGCCGCTCGCCTCCTCAAGCGCCTCGTCAGTCAGGCCCGCCCATGCGGCAGGCAGATCGGCACGCTGTTCAAAGGTATCATGCGATAGTTTAATACCGCCAATCGTCCAACCATCACCACGCGGATTGACCACAAATAGAATGTGATCCGCCCCCGCGTCTTCCAGCACCGAACGATAAGGCATTCCCATTGGCAGCTCTAGGATAGGCGACGTGCCTGCTGCCTCAATCGCTTCTAGCACGATGCTCTTGGCGCGTGCTTTAGCCGCATAATTGCGGATCATCGCTTCGACAAAACTGCGCGCAATTGGCAGTGCCGCAAAAAACGCGTCATCGTCAGCCGTCGGTGACGGATCGTCAAAGACGGGTTTCAAGCTTCCCAAAAGCGTCGGCAGGGTCAAAATCGACAGTGGCCCTGCCACCGACGGGTCCATTGCACCATTGTCCAAAAGGTCGATGGGCAGGACAAACTTTGTATCGAACTTTGGGTGTATCTCTTCGATGTCACCCTCTGGGACCGCCATCGCTGCCAAATACGCGCGGCCATAATGTGCCCAGATTAGCCCAAAAGAGCTATAGGGCTGCTCATCCTCACGCAAAGGGCTGGGCCGCTGATGGTGGTCAAAAATCTGCGCGTCAGCATCATAATCGCCGCCCACGTCATATATAATCTTGCCTTCACCAGGCGTAAGCAATTGCTTATCACGGCTGCGCACCAGTTCTGCTTCAGGAAATAAGCGCGTCAAAATGACCGAAGACATCAACTCGTCAGCGTGAAAACCGCCCGAGTGGGTAACAAGTTGCGAGATAGTCATTGGGGCGCTCCTAGGAAAAAAGAAAAAGGCGACCAATTTGGTCGCCCTCGAATGGTATTTCAGGCAAGTTTAGAAAAACTTAGTGTGTCCAAGCGCCACGGCGGTTGGTCGCAAAGTTTTCGGCATAGCCACTTGGGCGGATGTTTGGCTTGCGCGTCTTTGGTTCTTGCACAACAAAATCGATGCCGTGCTCGGTCGCGTAGTCAATTGCGGCTTCTTTAGTATCAAACGTCAACTTTACTTGGGCCTGCGTATCAACGGATGACGTCCACCCCATCAACGGATCAACCTCGCGGGCTGTTTCTGCGACATGTTCCAAAACCCAGTGGTGTGTTTTGGCTGTGCCTGACGACATTGCTGTTTTTGCGGGTTTGTAGATTCGTGCGCGCATCATGAACTCCATAATTAGGCGTGTTATCGACAAAACAGGCGCTCAGCGCAAGCATACTGACACGTAATGTCAGCAAGAAGGGTTGCAGCGGAACAAAAAGGGATCACATATAGCTTAACCCAAGGAACGTCGCATGCCCTACGCCCAGACCGATAAGTCAGAACCAGAAGCCTATTTGTCCAACCCTGCCCCGGATGTAAAAACCCGCGAGAAATTGGAGGGTGGGAAGAAATTCGTCCTACATACGGAATTCGAACCGGCAGGCGACCAACCGACCGCGATCAAGGAACTGTCGGCAGGGATTATGGCCGGCGAACGGGACCAAGTCCTGCTTGGTGCGACGGGTACCGGCAAGACATTCACCATGGCCAAGATGATTGAGGAAACGCAGCGCCCTGCGATTATCCTCGCGCCGAACAAGACGCTGGCCGCCCAGCTGTACGGCGAATTCAAAGGGTTCTTCCCCGAAAACGCCGTCGAATACTTCGTGTCCTACTACGACTACTACCAACCCGAAGCTTATGTCGCCCGCTCCGACACCTATATCGAGAAAGAATCCCAGATCAACGAGCAGATCGACAGGATGCGGCACGCCGCAACCCGTGCGCTGCTTGAACGGGACGACGTGATTATCGTGGCCTCCGTGTCCTGCATCTATGGTATCGGCTCGGTCGAAACCTACGGCGCGATGACCCAAGACATCCACGTCGGCAAAATGTACGACCAACGCCAGATCATCGCTGATCTGATCGCCCAGCAATACCGACGCAACGATGCAGCCTTCCAGCGCGGCACCTTCCGGGTGCGCGGCGATAGCCTCGAAATTTGGCCAGCCCACCTTGATGATCGGGCTTGGAAGCTGTCCTTCTTTGGCGAAGAACTGGAAAGCATCACCGAATTCGACCCGCTGACGGGGTCCAAAACTGGCACATTCGATCAGGTCCGCGTCTACGCGAACAGCCACTACGTCACGCCCAAACCGACAATGAACCAAGCCATCATCGGCATCAAAAAAGAACTACGCACGCAGCTTGATAAGATGGTCGCCAACGGCAAACTGCTCGAGGCACAGCGCCTTGAACAGCGCACCAACTTCGACCTTGAGATGCTCGAGGCGACAGGCGTCTGCAACGGCATCGAAAACTATTCACGTTATCTAACGGGGCGCGCACCCGGCGAACCACCGCCCACCCTGTTTGAATTCATCCCCGATAACGCCATCGTCTTCGCCGATGAATCCCACGTGTCCGTGCCGCAAATCGGCGGCATGTACAAAGGTGACTTTAGACGCAAATCCGTGTTGGCCGAACATGGGTTCCGGCTGCCGTCTTGCATGGATAACCGCCCGCTAAAATTCGAAGAATGGGACGCCATGCGCCCGCAATCCGTGTTCGTATCGGCCACCCCCGCCGCATGGGAACTGGAACAAACCGGCGGCGTGTTCACCGAACAAATCATTCGACCCACCGGGCTGATCGACCCTGAAATCGAAATCCGGCCCGTTGAAATGCAGGTGGACGACCTACTGGACGAAGTCCGCAAAGTCTCGGCCGATGGCTACCGCACGCTGGTCACGACCCTGACCAAACGCATGGCCGAAGACCTGACCGAATACATGCATGAACAAGGGATCAAGGTCCGCTACATGCACTCTGACATCGACACGATTGAGCGGATCGAAATCCTGCGTGACCTCCGGCTTGGCGCGTTCGACGTGCTAATCGGGATCAACCTGTTGCGAGAGGGGCTCGACATCCCTGAATGTGGGCTGGTCGCGATCCTTGACGCCGACAAAGAAGGCTTCCTGCGCTCCGAAACCTCGCTCGTGCAAACCATTGGCCGCGCCGCGCGTAACGCCGAAGGGCGCGTCATCATGTACGCCGACAAAATCACCGGCTCCATGGACCGCGCGATGAAGGAAACCGAACGCCGCCGCGCCAAACAAATGGCCTATAACGTCGAACACGGGATCACGCCGACCACCGTGAAAAAGAACGTCGAAGACATCCTCGCGGGTCTCTACAAAGGCGACGTCGACATGAACCGGGTCACCGCCACAGTCGACAAACCGCTGCACGGCGCCAACCTCGAAGCCGTCCTCGACGGGCTACGCGCCGACATGCGCAAAGCCGCCGAGAACCTCGAATTCGAAGAAGCCGCCCGCCTACGCGACGAAGTCAAACGGCTCGAAACCGTCGACCTCGTGGTCAGCGACGACCCACTGGCACGACAACAAGCCGTCAACAAAGCCGTCGACGACGCGAAAAAAGCAACAGGGCGCAGCACCGGAGGACGACCGGGGCAACGCGGTGGTAAATCGGGGTATGGGGGGAAGCGGTAGTGGCGAATCGTTGACAGCTCAAGAGAGTGAGATCACGTTAACCTTTATTAAGAATTGGTTAACAAATGATTTCAAAACGTCTCTTGGGCATACTTGCTCCGCTATATTTCGTTGTTCCTGACGCTGCTGTTGCGCAGGGATGTGACCCCAATTACTCTGGTGCATGTGTACCCATAGCCAGCGATGTAGACTGTGCCGGTGGCAGTGGAAATGGTCCTGCATACGTCCGAGGTCCAGTGCGCGTAATTGGCCGAGATATCTATGGCCTAGATCGCGATGGCGATGGGATCGGCTGCGAATAGCAAGCTAATCGACTTAGCTTAAACAAGTGCCCTTTGCCTTGCAAAGGACACGCGTCCGCCCCGCCCCCACGGGCGGGCGCGTACCGCACCAGCCCTCGTGCCGGACGCGCCGCCTGATATCTGGCGCGGTACCAGGTAGCCCCCTTCCCTTTCCCGCGTCCAAACCTATGCTAACCCCATCATGACCAAAGCCCCCATTAATCCCACCACGCCTGAATCCATTGCGCTCACCAATGACATCCTGACCGCCACGCGGTTTGGGGCCTTGGCAGTCGTTGACCCAGATGGCGCACCCTATGTGACGCGGGTTGGTTTGATCTGGGATGGGAACGGTTTCCTAACCTTGGTCTCGCGACTGTCGACCCACACCACCGCACTATTGGCTGCGCCCCAATGCGCCGTTCTGGTCGGTGAACCCGGCGACAAAGGTGACCCGCTGACCCACCCACGCCTAACCGTGCAATGCACCGCCGCGCAGGTCGACAAACCCGCGCATAAACCCACATGGCTTGCCCAAATCCCAAAGGCAAAGCTGTACTATGATTTTCCAGATTTCATCATGTTCCGGCTAACGCCAACCGCCTTCCACCTGAACGGCGGTTTTGGCAAAGCATTCCGGCTGACGGGTGCCGATCTGGCCGAGAATTAGCGTGTGGCCCCTGTACATACGCTGTGTGTACGCGATGTGCACAGGCGGTGCCCCTATCCCCGGCCCAATCCCAGCAAGATAACACTGCCTTCTTGCCAGCGTCCCTTAACCAAGAATCCTTTGTCACCAATTTTGGGGAACTCTTGTTTCCAGTCTAAAAAGCGATCGTTCGTCACAACGCGTAGCCCTTCGTCAGCCGCGTGTTTTAGCAGTATCGGATCGGCAGGTGTACCACTAGGCGCAAGGGTTACATCGCCCTTGGGCAGGCCCAATTGCACCGCCATATCCCGTGCGCCCAAATGCTGATCACTCAGCTTATAACCAACGTTCGCATCGAAGTAGACGATGGGTTCATAACCACGGTTTTGAAGTGCGTCCATCACACGTTTCAGCACCAATATGGAAGGGTCCCCGCCCCAGTGCATGACGTTGGAACCATCAACAATTATTGGCTTTCCGGCCCGTTCACGCGGTTTTTCGGCTGGTCGTTTGCCGCGCTTTAGCCAACGACGAAGCTTTAAGGCATAGCCAAGCGCAAGCAGGCCAAAAACCCCAAAAATCGCTTTACCTAAGGCATCAATCACACGCGGTTTTTCACCGCCTTCGGGCAACAAAACAGCGCAGACCACCAATGCGATCAACGTGCAAATCAGTAGCCCCCGAAGTATGCGCATGCTTAGCTCTCATGTTTGTGCTGGGTGGATATCACGCAGAATTTCCACAACCACAAGGCAACATCGGGACGTTTTTATGACCCTTCTAATCCCTTCAGGATCGGGCAATCAGGCCGGTTATCGCCAGCGCAATCCTTAACCAATTCCGACAAGGTATCCCGCATCGCAATCAACCCAGCGATCTTATCCTCAATCTCCACCAAATGCTGTTTCGCAATACGACGAACATCACCGCTCGCCCGCGCCTGATCTTCCCATAATGCCAATAGGTTACGGCAATCCTCAATCGAGAAACCAAGCGCCCGCGCCCGACCTAAGAACGCCAGTTTATGCGCGTCACTGTCCTGAAAATCACGGTAGCCATTCGGCCTGCGCGCCGGTGTCACCAGCCCGATTTCTTCGTAATATCGGATGGTTTTTGCAGGCAGCCCCGTTCGGGTTTCGACCTCAGAGATATTCATCTTATGCTCCCTTCACCCAGCGCAAGCGCAGCGCGTTTGTTACGACCAGCACGCTCGACAGCGCCATTGCCCCGGCCGCTAACCCCGGCGACAAAAGCACACCCCAAATGGGGTAAAGCACCCCAGCCGCGACCGGAACCAGCAGCACGTTATAACCAAATGCCCAAACGAGGTTTTCTTTGATATTGGCCATGGTCGCCCGGCTAATGACGATCCCATTCAGTACCCCTGCTGGATCACCCGACATGAGAACAACATCCGCGCTTTCGACGGCCACATCCGTTCCCGTACCAATCGCGATACCGACCTCCGCTGTCGCAAGCGCAGGCGCGTCATTGATTCCGTCACCGACAAAGGCAACCTTGCTGCCATTTGCTTGCAATTGGCGGATCACGTCGACCTTACCTTCGGGCAGGACCTCAGCAAAAACGTCAGTGACCTCCAATTCGGCACCAATCGCTTTTGCTGTCCGCTCTGCGTCACCAGTGATCATCACAACGCGGATGCCCCGCGCATTCAACCCTGCAACTGTTGCTTTGGCAGAAGGCCGCACTGTGTCCGCGACGCCAATCACGCCCGCAGGCGCACCATCAATTGCGACCATGATCGGGGTCTTGCCAGCACCAGCAAGCTCTTGGGCTGCTTGTTCAAGTGGTGACGGATCGATGCCTTCGCGCGCTAATAGCCGGGCAGCACCGACCAGCACAACCCGGCCTTCAACCATGGCTCGCAGACCATGTCCCGGAATGGACGCAAAGTCAGTCACGGCAGGCAGCGGGCGCGACGCCCCGGCGACAATTGCTTGGGCCAAGGGGTGTTCGGAAAGGGATTCGACCGCGGCAACGGTTTGCAAAAACTCGGCCTTATCACCCGTTACTCGCTGAATATCCGTGAGCACTGGCTTGCCCATGGTTAGCGTCCCAGTCTTATCAAAGGCAACGACATCAACTCCCTGCAACGCCTGAAGCGCATCACCCTGGCGGAACAAAACGCCAAGGTCAGCCGCCCTACCCGTGCCCACCATAATCGACGTTGGGGTCGCTAAGCCCATAGCGCAAGGGCAGGCGATAATCAGAACCGACACACCTGCAACCAATGCATATGACAAGACAGGCGAAGGGCCAAAGATCAGCCAAACGATAACGGTCAACACAGCAATGGCCATAATCCCCGGAACGAACCACTGTGTGATTTTGTTGACGAGGTCTTGTACTGGTAGCCGTGCGCTTTGGGCATCTTCGACCATCGCGATGATCTGCGACAGCATAGTTTCAGCGCCCACAGCCGTCGCCCTAATTTGAAGCGCGCCATTCCCGTTTACAGTGCCCCCGACGACAGTGTCGCCTTTGGATTTCTCGACCGGTATAGGTTCACCGGTGACCATGCTTTCGTCCACAAAAGACGTACCGCTTTGCACAACACCATCAGTCGCCACACGTTCGCCGGGGCGCAACACAATGATGTCATCCCGAACGATTTCATCGACGGGTACATCGACCTCTTCGGCATTGCGTAGCACTCGGGCGGTACTGGGGCGCAGACTGATTAGCCGCTTGATCGCATTACCCGTCTGGCCCTTTGCCCGTGCCTCTAACCAACGGCCAAGCAGGATCAAGGTTACAATCACGGCCGCCGCTTCAAAATAGACAGACCGCGCGGTTGCAGGCAAAAGCGCCGGGGCGAAAAGCGCGACTGTTGAATAAACCCACGCCGCACCGGCCCCCATTACAACAAGCGAATTCATATCCGGCGCGAACCGCCGCAGCGCTGGAATTCCCTTGGCAAAGAACACACGGCCCGGTCCCATTAGAACAACAGTCGCGAGGATGAATTGGATAGCCCAACTCGTTTGCGTACCAATTGTACTGGCGATGAAATGATGAAATGCCGGGAACATATGCCCGCCCATTTCAAGAACGAACACCGGAATCGTCAGCGCTGCAGCGATCAAGAAGTTACGAAAAACCTTTGTTGCTTCTTTGCCTTGGCGGTCGTCAGTACGCGATGCACCCTCAAGGACCTTCGCCTCGTAACCCGCGTTACTGACGGCCTGCTGCAAAGTCGCAGCATCGGTCAGTGTCGTGACGGTCGCGGTGCCATTCGCCAAATTTACCGAAGCCGTGATGACACCGGGCGCTTCCAACAAAGCGCGTTCTACCCGGCCCACACATGACGCACATGTCATGCCAGTAATTTCAAACCGAAGCTTACTTGGCAAAGCTGGATAGCCAGCGGCCCGCAAAGCGCTCACCATTGCGCGACCAGCATCGGCACCGTTCAAATCCACAGTTGCCGATGCATTCGCCAAGTTGACGCGCGCTTGCGTTACGCCAGATACGGCCGAGATCGCCTTTTCAGCGCGGCCAACGCAGCTTGCGCAGCTCATCCCGTCGACGCCAAATCTAAGTTCTGCAGAATGTCCCATGACATGCCCCGTGATTAATCAGACCCCTTACATAGGGGTTCCAGTCACGGGAAGGTCAAGAACCTAGATTGAAAACTTCGTCAGGAAAATACTTTGCTAGCCGAATATCGGCAGTGCGAGCATGCCCTTCCATGCCTTCAATACGCGAAATCCGGGCGGTAGCTTCGGCGATTGGCCTTGCCGCATCACGGGTTGCGCGCTGCCAAGTCACTGTTTTCATGAACTTACCGACAGATAGGCCACCCGTATAGCGCGCCGCACCCGATGTTGGCAGAACATGGTTTGGTCCTGCTGCTTTGTCCCCGAAGGCGACCGTCGTTTCTTCGCCTAAAAACAGCGAACCATAGGTCGTGAGCCGATCAAGCCACCAATCGAGATCATGGCATTGCACAGTCAGATGCTCAGGCGCGATAGTATCAGACGTATGCGCCATCTCTTCACGGTCAGCACAAAGGATCACCTCGGCATAATCGCTCCATGCGGCGGCGGCATTGGCTGCGTTCATATCAGGCAAGGTCGCGATCAGGGCCGGAACACGTGCTATCACATCGTCGGCCAGCGCCCGGTCATCAGTCACCAGCCAAACGGGCGAATTCGGTCCATGCTCTGCCTGCCCAACAAGATCAGCGGCAACAATGGCCGGGTCAGCACCACCATCAGCGAGCACGAGTGAATCGGTTGGCCCCGCGACCATATCAATGCCGACTTCGCCGAACAGAATACGCTTTGCCTCGGCGACATATTGGTTACCCGGCCCGACAAGAATATCCACGCGTGGCAATCCGAACAGCCCCTTGGCCATAGCAGCAACAGCCTGCACGCCGCCCATGTTCAAGATGGTATCAGCCCCGCATAAATCCATCGCATACAGGATCGCGGGCGGAATACCTTCAGCGCCAGACGGCGGAGAACACGCCGTAATATGTTTAACCCCAGCTGCCTTGGCAGTCGTGATTGTCATCATGGCGCTGGCAATATGCGCGTAGCGACCGCCGGGTACGTAACATCCGGCGGCACCAACAGGGATTTGACGCTGGCCCGCTAACAAACCCGGAAGAATTTCGACCTCGGTATCCACGATCGTGTCGCGCTGCGCCTGTGCAAATCGCAGAATATTGGCGTGGGCAAATTGAATGTCCGCCTTCGTTTGCTCTGAAACCTGATCTATCGCGTGATCAAGTGCGGTTCGCGAGACGATTGTCTCGCCCTGCCAATGATCAAACCGCTGCGCCATGGCGATTGCGGCAGCTTCACCACCATGCGCAATTTCAGCAAGCAATGCCTGTACGGCAGGTGCCACATCAGCTTGATCCGTCTGGGCGGTACGGACCGCGCGTTTAAGGTATTCAACCATTTCACAACCTATTGTGACACAGGTCAGATTTGGGACTAAAAATACCAAAAGGCAAAGGGTTAGCTGCCCTTTGCCTTTCTTGTTTTACTTCATCAAAAGCATTCTTCGGAAAGGCTTAACCTTTGCCCTTCCAAGGGACCAAGACGCGCTCGATCCAGCGCATGAGCATGTCGATGCTAAAGCCAATAATCCCGATCAAGATGATACCCATCAGTACAATGTCCGTGCTTTGGAATTTCGATGCGACCATGATCATCATGCCAGCGCCCTTTTCCGCCGCGACCAGTTCGGCGGCAACAACAGTCCCCCAACATACGCCCATCGCGACACGCGCACCTGTAAAGATTTCAGGCAATGAATTCGGGATGATAACATAACGCATGATCTGCCACTTCGAAGCGCCCAGAGAATAGGCCGCGTGCACCTTCGATATCCGAACCCCAGACACCCCTGAACGGGCAGCAATCGCCATGATCCACAGCGCAGCTAGGAACAGCAGTATGATTTTTCCGACCTCGCCAATGCCCGCCCATATGATCACCAGCGGGATCAACGCAAGCGGCGGCACAGGGCGCATGAATTCGACAATTGGATCAAACCAACCACGGAACCAGTTCGACAATCCCATCGCATAGCCCAAGGGAATCCCGACAATCGCACCAAGTAGGAAACCAACGACGACACGAAACAAAGAATACCCCAAGTGTTCCATCAACGTTGAGTTTCGGAAGCCATCTGTCGCGATTTCGGTCATACGCTTCCAGACAGCTTCTGGCGCGGGCAACCATATCGGCTCCATCTGTATACCTGTCGCTGGGATGATATTCAGAGTCCCTTTCGCAGACATCGCGACAGTGCCAAAATCGACCTTAACCGACCCTTCCGGGGTAATTGGCTGGCCGTTGACCGCCGTAATAAAGGTATCTTCGTCGCGCCCCATTTCATCATTGCGATCAACCCGCAGCAGCGCGCTGCGATAGCTCGCAATTGCAATAGAGTCGTCTTTGGCGATACCCGCGCCCGGATTAACCTCGGGTGCTTCGGTTTCAACAGTTGCAGGGTGCACGATGACCGACACCGTCGCGTCATCAGTCTGCCCGTCAGGCGTTGTGATAGTATAAGTAAACGAACCATTCCCGGTAAATGCGCCCGGCGCATGCATGAAACCCGGCAATAACTTTGACCCAGTAAATGCTGCCCACAGCACAAAGATCAGCACAACTGACACAACAGAAGCGACTGTGTTTGATGTCACTGCACTTTCGTCACCAAAGGTCACTGTTTTGAGCGAGCTATAGTCATGTTTCGGCGTCAAAAGCCGTTTGATCCCACTCCAGATTACCATCATCACCAAGATCAGAACGACATAGCCGATAATGTATGGTGCCGCCTTAAATAGCGTCGTTAGAACGGCCCAGAGCTCTGCGCCAAGATTTGAAATCAGTTCCATTACGCGTTCTCCGTCCGGCCCATGATTTCTTCTTCCATGTCCCAAATCATTGCGAGGATTTCTTCGCGGGTTTCATTGAACCGCGGGTCTTTCTTGACCTGTCTTAGGTCTTGGTTCACGCCCATTTCCGCAAATGGCAGGTTGTATTCACGGTGGACCCTTCCCGGACGCGGGGCCATCACGATCAGACGTTCGCCCAGCAGCAACGCTTCTTCGACGGAATGGGTGATCAAGATGATCGTCTTACCGGTCTCTTTCCACAGTTTCAGAACAAGGCCCTGCATCTTTTCGCGGGTCAAGGCATCAAGCGCACCAAGCGGTTCATCCATCAGGATGACGTCCGGCTCATTAGCCAGACAACGGGCGAGTGCCACGCGCTGCTGCATCCCGCCAGACAATTCGTAGACAGCCTTTTCTTTGAAATCCTGTAGCCCGACCACATCCAACAGGTGATCAACGATCTGTGCCTTCTCGGCTTTTGCCATGCCCTTCATCGACGGGCCAAAGCCAACGTTTTCGCGCACGCTCATCCATTCAAACAGCGCGCCTTGTTGAAAGACCATGCCTCGCTCTGCGCCCGGCCCGGTGACTTTCTTGCCGTTTAAGACGATTTTCCCTTCAGTCGGTGCAAGAAACCCCGCGACAATGTTCAACAGGGTCGTTTTTCCGCAGCCCGATGGGCCAAGCACAGACAATAATTCGCCGGCTTTTAGATCAATCGAGACATCTTTTAACGCCTGCACTGATGACCCATTCGGCAGATCAAACCGCATTGAGAGTTTGTCTATCTGAAGTCCTGACATATCCCGCTCCAATAATTTTCTAGAAAATTATTTGCACGTCACAGCATGCATAAGAATTTTCTAGAAAATTCTTGCCCCGGCGCGGGTAAACTGACCGCGCCGGGAACAAAGGATTTACATGTCGTTCAGTGTCGCCAGTGGCCCCGTGTTCACATTGCCAGCATAGCTATCTAGCGCACTGTCAATTGATCCTGATTCAACGAACACATCGGCGACGCCCTTCATGAACGCTGGTGCGGCGGCACCTAGCCAAGCGTCAGACAATTGTTCGTCGACCGATGGAAACACAAATGTTGCCATCGTTTCAGCTGTCGCGTCTTCGTCCATACCAGCGTCATTGGCGATCACGGGCAGCATTGCCTCTACACCAGAACCGTCGTTCCATGCTGCGTTTGCCTCGGCAGTGACGGCAAGGAATTTAGCAACCAGTTCCGGGTTCTCGGCGACGAAACTTGCGGGTGCAGATGTGACATCAAACACAAGAATGCCAAGCTCTTCTTTCTCCGCGCCGGTCAACAGGACGTTCCCATATTCCTTCATGCGGCGCAGCGAACCGCCCCAGCCACAAGCCATATCAACTGAACCCTGTGCGATTGCAGCGGCACCATCCGGCGGCGCCATATCGACGATATCAAGCGAGGCAAGATCGACGCCGAAGTGTTCCATCTGACGCAGGAAGCCATAGTGCGCAGCCGTACCCAGCGGCACAGCTACTTTCTTGCCCGCCAGTTCGTCAGCGCTGTCTTTGTCGATCTCAAGCCCGGACGCAACGACGCAGTTGTCGTTCTCGGCATAAGACACAGCCACGTCCAGAATTTGCAGGTCTTGCCCGGCGGATGCGGCAACCACAAAGGGTGGCACGCCTTGGCTAACTGAAATCTGGACGTCGCCAGATGCCATCGCAGCCGACATTGCGGTACCCGCGTCAAAGCTGACCCAATTCACCTTCATCCCCAGCGCTTCGTCATAGGTGCCATTCACCTTAGCGAATTGAAACGGCATCGGCCATTCGAGGAAGTAGCCAACGGTAATTTCGCCGTGGGCTTCCGCAGTTGCGGTGGTCGCGCCCGTCATCATCGCGACGCCAGCAGCGGCACCCATTAATACTGTCTTGAGTTTCATTTTCGTCTCCCGTGTTGGGCCCCAGCAAATGAGACCGTGTGTTGGGCAAGGTTTACCCTGCCTCGACAATTTTAGCTGACCACGTTTCACGTCCAGTTCATAGTCCCCAGCACGATCAGCAACAGCGATAGCCGGTACATAGGCTATCATTCACCAACCAAACCGCGTGAACCACGGCATGTGGCAGGCTATCCAAAGCCAAAGAAATTCGATCCCCTACGTCAATCATAACAAATCCTCAGTATTATAAGGAACTTACCACTCTCATTCGGACGTCCGTGAAATTTTCTTTAATTTATTCAATGGCCTATTGGGCAATAAATTATTGATGTTCGCGGCACCCCTACCGCATTTGGATATATGCATATGCAAAAACTGGCCCTATTGAGATTGCTTGCGCTATAGGCAAACTGCTCTTGATAGAGGCAGTCACGAATTAGATTCGCGCTGTCCACTTCTCGTTACATAGATGGAGCCTCCTGCATGGACACCACCAATTTTTCTAATGATCCCGGCCATGTGATCGAGGCAGACCGCGCCCACATCTGGCATCACCTAAGCCAGCACAAAGCGTATGAAACCACCGATCCACGCATTATCGTCGAAGGCAAAGGCCTGCGCGTTTGGGATATCACAGGAAAAGAACACATTGATGCTGTCTCGGGCGGCGTTTGGACCGTCAATGTTGGCTATGGCCGTGAACGCATCGGCAAGGCCATTGCCGACGCTGTGACAAAGATGTGCTTCTTTGGCGGAACGGCGGGTACGATCCCCGGCGCTCAATATGCTGAAATGCTGATTGAGAAGATGCCCGGTTTGGATCGCGTCTATTACGCCAACTCTGGGTCCGAAGCGAACGAGAAAGCGTTCAAAATGGTCCGCCAGATCAGTCATAAGCATCACGGCGGAAAGAAATACAAAATCCTTTACCGTGATCGTGATTATCACGGCACTACGCTCGGCGCGTTATCTGCAGGCGGGCAAGATGAACGCAATGCACAATACGGCCCCTTCGCACCGGGGTTTGTTCGTGTGCCGCATTGCCTTGAATACCGTGCTGAAAACGGCCTAACCGGCGAGGCCTATGGTCACGCTGCCGCCCAAGCGATTGAGGATGTCATCCTACGCGAAGGCCCCGACACCGTAGGCGCGCTGTGCCTTGAACCAATCACCGCAGGTGGCGGCATCATTGTTCCGCCCAAAGGCTATTGGGAACGCGTTCAAGAAATCTGCAAGAAATACGACATCCTGCTGCACATCGACGAAGTTGTTTGTGGGATGGGCCGCACCGGTACTTGGTTTGGCTATCAGCAGTTCGGCATCCAGCCTGACATTGTGACGATGGCCAAGGGGGTTGCCTCTGGCTATGCCGCGATTTCGTGCTGCGTTACCACCAATGCGGTGTTTGAGCAGTTCAAAGACGATACGGACAAGATGAGCTATTTCCGTGATATCTCGACCTTTGGCGGTTGCACTGGTGGCCCAGCCGCAGCCATCGAAAACATGAAAATCATCGAAGAAGAAGACTTGCTCGCCAATTCAACTGCGATGGGTGAGCACCTTCAAGGAAATCTGTCCGCGCTCATGGAAGAGCATAAATGGATTGGCGACGTTCGCGGCATGGGCCTATTCGCAGGGATCGAATTGGTCACAGATCGCGACACCAAAGAACCCATTGATGAAAGAAACACAGCAGCCATTGTGGCAGACTGTATGGCCCAAGGTGTCATTGTTGGCGGCACAAACCGATCCGTACCAGGCTTTAACAACACAGTTCTATTTGCCCCGTCGCTGATAGCGACCAAAGACGACATGAACCAAGTCACAGAGGCTGTCGGCAAGGCGATCAAACGCGTGCTGGGCTAATTTCCAAGCAAACTGGCAAGCACCCCATTGGTGCTTGCCCCGGCCCTAAGTTAAGTCCAGAATTGGCGCAACTTAGGGCCAATACATGTCAATTTCCGTCGAAACCTTTTTCCTTGATCCATCCGCGGTCGGCACCTTGCAGGCGCGGGTGCAGCAGATGGTTGCACAGGGGATATTGGCAGGACGGTTTCGTCCGGGTGAACGGCTTCCGTCATCGCGCAAAATGGCGGCCCATTTGGGCGTTAGCCGCATTACCGTCACCTTGGCCTATACCGAGTTGGTTGCCGATGATTACCTAACATCACGCGGCAGGTCGGGTTATTTCGTGTCCGAGAACGCCCCGGAACCGCCTGCCTTTCCAGCCAAACGTGCCCAAACAGGAACGGTCGATTGGAACCGCGCCATAGGCCAGCGGTTCACGCCGGGTCTAAACATGGATAAGCCGACCGACTGGGCCAGCTACAAATATCCGTTTATCTATGGCCAAGCCGATAAGACGCTGTTCGATGCCGCTAATTGGCGGCTATGCGCCTTGCGGGCACTTGGAATGCGGGACTTTAGCGCGCTGACGTCCGACTATTACGACCACGACGACCCGCAGCTTGTGGAATTCATCGCTCGGCAAACGCTGCCTAGGCGCGGCATTCTAGCGAATGACGACGAGATACTTGTTACCATGGGCGCGCAAAACGCGCTTTGGCTTGCCGCACAGGTATTGCTAAACAGCCGCAGAATGGCAGCAATCGAAGACCCCTGCTATCCAGCGCTTCGCAACATTCTAGATCAGTCACGATGTCAGTACACACCTGTGCCAGTCGATGCTGATGGACTGCCACCTGATGCGCTGCCTGACGATACGGATGTTGTGTTTGTAACGCCCAGCCATCAATGCCCTACCACGTCAACAATGTCGGTTGATCGCCGTAAGGCTCTTTTGCGTAAGGCCGAAGAGGATGATTTTATCATTGTCGAAGACGATTATGAATTTGAGATGTCTTTTCTCAAGGCACCATCGCCGTCACTAAAGTCGCTCGATCAGAACGGGCGCGTGGTTTATGTGGGTTCATTCTCGAAATCACTGTTTCCGGGCCTACGGCTTGGGTATTTGGTTGGCCCTGCTCCGTTCATCCGCGAAGCCCGCGCTTTACGTGCGACAATCCTGCGCCATCCACCCGGACATATTCAGCGGACGGTCAGCTATTACCTATCGTTGGGCCACTATGATGCACTGATCCGCAGGATGAGCAAAGCCTACCACGAACGCCGCCAAGTTATGGACGCCGCTCTTGACGAATATGGGCTGACGGTTGCGGGGCATGGAACCTACGGTGGGTCAGCGGTATGGCTGCGAGCCCTCACTGGAACCGACACTGCCCAGCTTTCGCAACGGCTACGTGAAGACCGCGTATTGATGGAACCAGGTGCCCCATTCTTTGCATCTGATACACCGCCAACTGAGTTCTTTCGCCTTGCCTATTCGTCGATCCCGTCATCCAAAATAGCGCCCGGCGTGCGACTAATCGCGCGGGCACTGGCCGAAGGTTAAGCAAGCGCGCACTTTTGGCCTTAAGACCCCACAACAACTGGCCCTATCGAAAGGCCGACCCTGTTTCTAATGTGACAACAACATATCAGACATGCCGCTCTGCGCGTCCGATCAAACCCAAAGGACCTTTCCTCATGAAAATGACCACCGAAGAAGCATTCGTCAAAACCCTGCAAATGCACGGGATTAAGCATGCTTTCGGGATCATCGGATCCGCGATGATGCCGATCTCGGATATCTTTCCGAAGGCAGGAATCAGTTTCTGGGACTGTGCGCACGAAGGGTCCGCAGGCATGATGGCAGACGGTTACACCCGTGCCACCGGTGAAATGTCCATGATGATCGCGCAAAACGGGCCGGGGATCACAAACTTTGTGACGGCTGTTAAGACGGCTTATTGGAACCACACACCACTGCTGTTGGTCACGCCACAAGCCGCGAACAAGACAATCGGTCAGGGTGGATTCCAAGAGGTCGAGCAGATGAAACTGTTCGAGGACATGGTCGCCTACCAAGAAGAGGTGCGCGATCCATCCCGCGTCGCCGAAGTATTGAACCGCGTTATCATGAAAGCCAAACGTGCCAGCGCGCCCGCCCAAATCAATGTTCCGCGCGATTTCTGGACACAGGTTATCGACATCGAACTACCGATGATCGTTGATTTCGAACGGCCCGCAGGCGGCGAGACCGCGATTACCAAGACTGCCGAGTTGCTATCAAACGCTAAGTTCCCAGTGATCCTAAACGGCGCTGGTGTGGTTTTGGCCGAAGGGGGCATCGCAGCGTCCAAGGCATTGGCCGAACGCCTAGATGCCCCTGTTTGCGTTGGATACCAGCACAACGACGCATTTCCCGGCACCCACCCGTTGTTCGCAGGCCCATTGGGATATAACGGATCAAAGGCCGGGATGGAGCTGATCAGCAAAGCCGACGTCGTATTAGCGCTAGGCACACGCTTGAACCCATTCTCGACTCTGCCGGGCTATGGCATCGACTATTGGCCTGAAAACGCCAAAGTGATCCAAGTCGACATCAACCCAGACCGTATTGGCCTAACGAAGAAAGTCACTGTCGGAATTGTGGCAGACGCTGCAAAGGCCGCGACGGGTATCTTGGAACAGCTTTCGGATGACGCAGGCGATGCAGGCCGCGATGACCGCAAAGCGCTGATCGGGAACCTGAAATCTGCTTGGGCACAAGAACTGACCAGCCTTGACCACGAAGAAGACGATCCGGGCACCACTTGGAACGAACGCGCCCGTGCGGCCCGCCCCGATTGGATGAGCCCGCGCATGGCGTGGCGCGCGATCCAATCTGCGATGCCAGAGAACGCGATCATCAGCTCTGACATCGGCAACAACTGTGCCATCGGCAACGCCTATCCCTCGTTTCCGGCTGGGCGCAAATATCTGGCCCCCGGCCTGTTCGGCCCGTGTGGCTACGGGCTGCCATCCATTGTTGGCGCAAAGATTGGCCAGCCGGATGTTCCAGTGATTGGGTTCGCCGGTGACGGTGCGTTTGGTATTTCGGTGAATGAACTGACCGCGATTGGCCGTGACGAATGGCCCGCCATCACGCAAATCGTTTTCCGCAACTACCAATGGGGCGCTGAAAAACGGAACTCGACCCTTTGGTTCGACGATAACTTTGTTGGTACCGAACTGGACATGAAGGTCAGCTATGCTGGTATCGCGCAGGCCTGTGGATTGAAGGGCGTGCAAGCCAAAACAATGGACGAACTGACCGCAGTTCTAAACCAAGCGATCAAGGATCAGATGGAAAACAACGAAACCACCCTGATCGAGGTCATCCTGAACCAAGAACTAGGTGAACCATTCCGTCGTGACGCAATGAAGAAACCTGTGCGCGTCGCGGGCGTATCTGCTGATGACATGGCTGCCGAGTAAGCTTTGCCATTTGACCTAAGCCTTGGCACATCCGCGGCCCTTGCAATTGCATTGCTTGGGGCAGCGTTTGTGCGAGGCTATTCTGGGTTCGGGTTTTCCGCGATTTTCATTGCCTTCGCGGCACTGCTGACCAACCCGCTGCCGTTGATCCCAGTTGTGTTTGCGTGTGAAATGATGATGACCGGGTTCCAAGCAAGTGGCATTCGTCGCCAGATCGATTGGCGCCGGGTCATACCTCTGCTTGTTGGGGCGGCTGTTGCGCTTCCTTTTGCGGTTAGCATCATTCTTTCGGTCGGGGACGAAACCGTGCGGATGGTGATCTCAGGCATCATCCTGACGCTTTCGTTGGTTTTACTTTCTGGTTGGACGCTTCAGCGTGTGATCGGCCCCATTGGGCATGCTGGCGTTGGCGTTATCTCTGGCGTTTGCAATAGCGCGGGCGTGGGCGGATTACCTGTCGCGGCATTCCTATCGGCGCAGCCCATGCAAGCCCCGCAGTTTCGCGCGACGATGATCGTGTTCCTGACGGGGCTCGATATGATGACACTACCGCTGATGTGGCATGGTGGCCTTGTCAGTGGGGATACTGTGCTGGCTGCGGCTTTGACCTTTCCTATTCTGGGATTAGGCGTCTGGTTGGGCGGTCGCCAGTTTTTGGCCGCTTCCCCCCTTACCTTTCGTCGGTTTGCCGTTTTTCTCTTGCTGATCTTGTCAGCGCTTGGCCTACTTAGGCCGATGATGACATGAAAGGCATAGCTGAATGACCCTCCCCTTCCCGTTTCTTGCCACCGAAACAGCGCCCTGCCCAGCAGGACTGCTCGCCAAAGCACAAAGCCTACCAGCGCCAAAAGTTGCCTTGGTCAACGCGGGTTCAGTGAACCCACTGCAAGGTATCCGCGAAGCCGCTGATCTGGGCCTTGCCGACCCTGTACTGATTGGGGACGCTGACAAGATCAACGACACTGCTAAGCAAATCGGTTGGGATATCAGCCCCTACCGGATTGAGCACGCGCCCCATGCTGCTGCCGCCTCGCGAGCTGCAGAGCTTGCCCGCGCTGGCGAGGTCGGTAGCATCATGAAGGGCCAAATTCATACGTCTACGTTTCTGAAAGGGTTGCTGCCTTCGGCGGCTGGCCTGCGTGAAAAAGGGACGCGTTGCGGTCATATTTTTCACATCACGCGCCCCGGATCAGAACGGCCGCTGTTCTTGACTGATGCTGCGCTAAACGTGAACCCAAGCGTCGATACGCGCAAAGCCTGCCTTAGCCACGCGGTAAGGTTGGCCGAAATACTAGGCGATACACAGGTCAAAGCGGGCATTCTTGCCCCGACCGAGGATCCAATTCCGTCGATCCCAAACACGATGGAAGCCGCTGAAATCGCAGAATGGGCCAAAGACGCGTTGCCGAACGCAACGGTCCAAGGGCCAATGGCGCTCGACCTGATATTCAGCGCGGCTGCAGCAAAGGCAAAGAACTATGCCTCTGACGTGGCGGGCGACGCTGACATTATGCTGACGCCAAATATCACATCTGGGAACGCATTGTTCAAACTCATGGTGCTTGGCATGGGGTGCTGCGCCGGCGGGCTGGTTATGGGGCTAAAGGTTCCGGTCCTTCTTACCTCGCGCAGTCAACAGGCCCCCGCACGCATCTGTTCAGCCGCCCTAGGTGCAATCGTGGCGGCGGCATCATGATCCTAGTCGTCAACGCCGGATCATCATCGTTAAAGGTCAGTCTGTTTCAGGCCGACCTTACGCAAATCGCCGATGGAATCGTGAGCGAGATTGGCACGAATAGCACATTGAAGCTGGGCGAGAACAAATCCAACGTCGACGCCCCAGATCACGCCAGTGCACTTGCGCAAATGATGACGGCGCTTGACGACGCGGGTCATAAAACAACAGATATTACCGCCGTGGCGCACCGCGTTGTACATGGTGGCACATATTTTACAGAACCGGCACGTGTGACACCGCAGGTCATCGACGCCATCCGGGCCTGCATTCCGCTCGCCCCGCTGCACAACCCGGTGAACCTGCTCGGGATCGAGGCTTTGGCCAAGACCCACCCAGACCTGCCGCAGTTTGTGAGCTTTGATACCGCGTTTCACGCGACCAACCCTGATGTTGCCACGCGCTATGCCATTCCTGATGCGCAATACGCCGCTGGCATTCAACGCTATGGATTTCACGGATCGTCCTATGCCAACATGGTTTCAGAATTTGGCGATGACCTGCCGCCCCGTCTTTTGGCGCTGCACCTTGGTAATGGGGCGAGTCTCTGCGCGATCAAAGATGGGAAATCCGTCGCAAGCTCAATGGGGTATTCGCCGATGTCAGGGCTGGTGATGGGCACCCGATGCGGTGAAATCGATGGTGCCGCCGTTTTGCGGATCGCGGATGAACTGGGGCTGGCAGGCGCTGATACGCTGTTAAACAAGCAAAGTGGGCTGAAAGGTCTGGCTGGCGACAACAACATGAAAAACCTGCTAGAACGCGACGATGATGACGCGCGCTTTGCGGTTGATCACTTTTGCTATTGGGCCGCACGGCAAGCCGGGTCAGCGATTGTCGCGATGGGCGGTGTCGACGCCGTAGCCTTTACAGGGGGTATCGGTGAAAACGCGGCCCCCATTCGTGATAAAATCATGGCGCATCTCACATGCTTTGGCGCGCCACCTATCCATGTGATCGCCGCAGACGAGGAAAAACAGATCGCTCGTGATGCGCTTGCCCTAATGAATAGGCCCTGAATGATTGATACCCTGCTCAGCGTAACGAACCTTACCAGCCAAGAGTTCATGATCCTTGTGGTTATCGTTCTACTGGCCGGGGTCGTACGCGGGTTTTCGGGGTTTGCTTTATCGGCCCTCGTCATGGCCACAGCCGTCATTATCCTACCACCCATCGCCTTAATCCCTATGCTCTGGTGGCTTGAAATGGCCGCGTCTTTGCTCATGCTTAAGGGGGGATGGCAAGACGCGGACCGCCCCACCGCTTATGGGTTGGTCATCGGGTCAACACTTGGCTGGCCGATTGGGCTTTGGCTGACCACTTCGCTACCTGTTGAGATATCGAAAATCATCGCGCTGTCGATCATTGTGGTTCTGTCACTTAGCCAACTGGCTAAGATAAGGTTGAACTTTCTAGCTTCAAAGCCCGGGCTTTATGGAACTGGGTTTGTGGCGGGTATCGTGAGTGGATTGGCGCATGTCGGCGGTATGGTCGTGGCTTTCTACGTACTTGCAAGTAATGCGCCCGCGCGCAGTATGCGTGGATCGCTTGTGTTATACCTATTTCTTGGATCGCTCACCTCGATGATCATTCTACTGATCTTTGGCGTGATGGACTTCTCCGGGATCACACGTGGCCTTATCTTTGCCGTCCCGACGACCATAGGTGTCTTGATTGGACAGCAGTTGTTCACTGAAAAGCTTGCCCCTTACTATCGACCATTTTGCCTTATCCTCTTGATCAGCCTTGCCCTGGTCGGCTTAGTCCGCACCCAAATTGCGTGAAAGGAAGACACATGTCACTAGACCAGCCCAGCGTCGACACGTCCCCCTTTGTATCAGACGAGGTGCGCAAAACGACTTGCTATATGTGCGCCTGCCGCTGCGGGATCAACGTGCATATGAAGGATGGGAAGGTCGCCTATATCGAAGGCAACAAAGATCACCCAGTGAACAAAGGCGTCCTATGCGCCAAGGGCAGCGCGGGTATCATGCAACACAACGCACCATCGCGGCTGCGGGCGCCTTTGAAACGTGTCGGCCCACGTGGGTCGGGTGAATTCGAAGAAATCAGCTGGGAAGAAGCGTTAGAAACCGCCGTTGATTGGCTCAAACCAATCCGTGAAGAAGGCCCCGAAAAACTGGCGTTCTTCACAGGGCGCGATCAATCGCAAAGCTTTACCAGCTTTTGGGCCCAGGGGTTTGGCACACCGAACTATGCCGCCCACGGGGGCTTTTGTTCGGTCAACATGGCGGCCGCTGGCATCTACACGATGGGTGGCGCGTTTTGGGAATTTGGCCAGCCAGATTGGGATTATACCAAGCTGTTCATGCTATTTGGTGTCGCCGAAGATCACGACAGCAACCCGATCAAAATGGGCATCGGCAAGATCAAAGCCCGTGGAGCCCGTATCATTGGGGTGAATCCGATCCGGACTGGTTACAATGCCGTCGCTGACGACTGGATTGGTATTACCCCCGGCACAGATGGGCTGTTTATTCTTGCCTTGGTTCACTGCCTGATGAAGGCGGGCAAGGTGGATCTGGATTATCTGGCACGTTTCACCAATGCGTCCGTTTTGGTAAATCAGGACCCCAAATCCGATCAATACGGTCTGTTCTTGCAAGACAAATCAGGACAGCCCCAAGTGATCGACAGGCGTACTCGCAAGTTGGCACCGTGGAATGGCAAAGGGGTAGAGCCTGATCTGGCCGCCACCCACCGTGCGCGCGGCGTGACCCATCGCCCGGTGTTTCACCTGATGGCGGATCGTTATCTGTCTGATGAATACGCCCCCGAAGCCGTCGCGGAGCGATGTGGCATCTCTGCCGCACGCATCCACCAAATCGCGGCGGATCTGGCACGTGTCGCCTTTGACGAAGCCATAGAGCTGGACCGCGAGTGGACAGATTTTCGCGGCGTGACGCACCGCAAAATGATTGGGCGTCCGGTGTCATTCCATGCAATGCGCGGGATATCAGCGCATTCAAACGGGTTTCAAACCTGTCGCGCACTACACATGCTACAGATCATTCTTGGCACGGTGGAAACCCCCGGCGGGATGCGGTTCAAACCGCCCTATCCAAAGCCTGCAACGGCACATCCGAAACCGCATTGCCGGGTTAGCCCTGGGCAACCGCTTGATGGGCCGCATTTAGGCTATGTCCAAGGCCCAGAGGATCTGTGCCTAAACGATGCAGGCGATCCAGTTCGCATCGACAAAGCCTATTCTTGGGAAAACCCGATGTCCGCCCACGGGCTCATGCATATGGTGATATCGAATGCCCACGCCGGCGATCCCTATAAGATCGACACGCTATTTATGTATATGGCGAATATGTCGTGGAATTCGTCAATGAACGTCGGTGGCGTGCATAACATGCTGACCGATAAAGACGAAAACGGGGACTACGTTATCCCAAGGATCATCTATTCCGATGCCTATTCATCAGAAATGGTCGCCTATGCTGATCTAATCCTTCCCGATACGACCTATCTGGAAAGACACGATTGTATTTCGATCCTTGATCGCCCCATTTGCGAGGCTGATGGGATTGCCGATGCTATCAGATGGCCCGTGGTCGAACCGGATCGCGATGTGCGGGGCTTTCAGTCTGTGCTGTGTGATTTGGGTGCGCGGTTGGGACTGCCCGGTTTTGTGAACGAAGACGGCAGCGCGAAATACAAAGACTATGCTGACTATATCACCAACCATATCCGCCGCCCCGGCATTGGACCACTGGCGGGGTTCCGCGAAGGCGGCGACGGTCGCGGTGAAGCCAATCCAGAGCAGCTAAAAAACTACATCGACAACGGCGGCTTTTGGGTTTCACATGTCCCCCAAGAGGCCGCTTATTACAAACCGTTCAACATGGCCTATCAAGAATGGGCGGTGAAAATGGGCTGCTATGATGTGGTCCAGCCCTATATCTTTCAGCTTTATGTCGAACCGATGCGCAAATTCCAAGCCGCCGCTGAGGGCAACGGATTACGCCAACCCCCAGACCACCTGCGCGAACAAATCCAACGGACGATGGACCCGCTGCCTATCTGGTATGCTCCGATTGAGGATGGTCATATCGATCAAAACGAATACCCCATCCACGCACTAACCCAACGCCCGATGGCGATGTATCATTCATGGGGTTCGCAGAATGCGTGGCTAAGGCAAATCCATGGGATGAACCCGCTGTACGTGCCGACCAAAATTTGGAACGAAAACAACTTTCAAGATGGCGACTGGGCAAAGGTGACGTCTGCACACGGCACAATCACCGTACCCGTTGCCCATCAGGCAAGCCTGAACGAGAACACGATCTGGACCTGGAACGCCATCGGCAAACGCAAGGGCACCTGGGGCTTAGGCAAAGACGCGCCAGAAGCAACCAAAGGGTTCCTGCTTAATCACCTGATCCACGAACTATTGCCGCCCAAAGGCGACGGGCTGCGCTGGGCGAACTCTGACCCGATCACCGGCCAAGCCGCGTGGTTTGATCTGCGCGTGAAGATCGAAAAAACTGCGGCACCCGAGGAAGTACAGCCAGTCATGCCAGCTATTAAATCGCCTGTGCCAGCCGCCCCCGACACTTTGCGTTGGAAGGTTGGCAAATGACCCAGCTACCCGATAAAACTGACAAGAAGCTTGGCCTCGTTATTGACCTCGACACATGTGTGGGCTGCCATGCCTGCGTTGTGTCCTGCAAAGGGTGGAACACTGAAAACTATGGTGCACCCTTATCCGACCAAGCCCCCTATGGCGCGGAACCATCCGGAACATTCCTTAACCGGGTACATTCCTACGAAGTCCAACCCGACGCTGGCCCAGCGCAATTGGTCCATTTTCCCAAATCCTGTTTACACTGCGAAGACGCCCCTTGCGTGACCGTTTGCCCAACCGGTGCCAGCTATAAGCGGTCCGAAGACGGGATCGTCTTAGTAAACGAACAGGACTGTATCGGTTGTGGGTTATGCGCTTGGGCCTGCCCCTATGGTGCACGCGAATTGGACGCGGACGCAGGGGTGATGAAGAAATGCACCCTTTGCGTTGATCGTATCTACAACGAAAACCTACCCGAAGAAGACCGCCAACCTGCTTGCGTACGCACTTGCCCCACAGGTGCACGGCATTTTGGCGATCTCGCCGATGAAGCGAGCAATGTTTCCCAATTAGTCGCCGAACGCAGCGGGTTTGATTTGATGCCCCAATTAGGCACCAAGCCGGTCAACAAATACCTACCACCACGGCCCAAAGACGTGGCCGTGCCTGCCCAGCATCTGGAACCGGTCGCGCAGAACGGCAAAGGTTTTGTTGCATGGCTTGACCGGACCCTGTCTGCCCTGCCGGGGAGAACCAATTAATGCACCCAGCGCCATCGGTTATCATTTTCACCACGTTTTCGGGTCTGGGCTTTGGGCTGCTTTTTTGGCTCGGCATCGGGGCAATCGTACCAACGGGACTATCGGCATTTATCTGGTTCGCAATCGCCTATGTTTGCGCGGTCGGTGGGTTGCTTGCATCGACGTTTCACCTTGGTCGCCCTGAACGCGCCATCAAGGCATTCAGCCAATGGAGAACAAGCTGGCTAAGCCGCGAAGGCATCGCCGCAGTCCTCACCTTGATCATCATGGCGACTTACGGTGCAGGTTTGGTATTTACGGGAACTCGCGTCGCGTTTCTTGGGTGGGTAGGCGCGTTCGGCGCAATCGCGACCGTATTCACAACGTCTATGATCTATACGCAGCTCAAGACAGTACCGCGGTGGCACCATTGGACTACTCCGGTCCTATTCTTGGCGCTATCAATCGGTGGCGGCGCATTGCTGGCCGGTCAGATTACAATGGCAATCGTATTACTGGCTTTGACTGGAGGGCTTCAGACCTACTCTTGGATGACCGGCAGTCAGCGGTTCACCAATTCAGGCAGCGATATGCAAACGGCCACAGGGCTTGGTCACATCGGCAAGGTCCGCGCTTTTGAGCCACCACATACTGGCGGTAACTACCTCATGCGTGAATTCATCTATGTCGTGGGGCGCAAGCACGTAAAGCGCCTGCAGGTCAACGCGGGAGTATTGGGATTCATTGCTCCAGTCATTCTGCTCGTCCTACCATTTAACCACATCTTTATGGCGCTTGCTGTGCTTTGCCATATTGCCGGGGTCCTTTGCCTACGCTGGCTGTTCTTTGCACAGGCAGAGCACATTGTCGGGCTATATTACGGCAAACGTTGAATTACGCGACAAGTCACGCTTTAACTTTAGGGCACGGTATTCTACCAAACTCCTGCCCGATAAAACCTCGGCGTGGATGACGCCAAAGGGACACCGCGCCACGTCGATCTGTCATACTTAAGGATATTCCATGCAACGTCCCATCATCGCCATTTTGCGCGGCATATCACCTAATGTGGCAGCACCTGCGGCGGCCGCACTTATCGACGCAGGGATCACCCAGATCGAAGTCCCGCTCAACTCTCCTGATCCGTTCGATAGTATTAAGGCAATGGCGGATGCCTACGGCGATACGGCATTGATCGGTGCTGGTACAGTTCTATCCCCCGACGACGTTGGCCGTGTCGCCCAAGCGGGCGGAAAACTCATCGTTTCACCAAACTGCGATCAGCGCGTCATTTTCGCTAGCAAAACAGCAGGCATGCAAAGCTGGCCGGGCGTCATGACGCCAACCGAATGCTTCACAGCACTCAAAGCAGGCGCAGATGGGCTAAAGATATTCCCGGCAAACCTGATCGGTCCTGACGGGATCAGGGCATTCCGCGCTGTTCTTCCGCAAGGAACGCTCGTCTACGCTGTTGGCGGCGCTGGCCCTGAGAATTTCAAACAATGGCTGGACGCCAGCGCCGACGGGTTCGGCATTGGCTCTGCACTTTATAAACCTGGCATGTCGATTGCGGATATTAGTGCCCGCGCCATCGACATTGTCGCCGCATTTGACGAGGCATCATCATGATTTTCGACGAAACCCAATGCCAGCTTGGCGAAGGGCCACTTTGGCACCCAATACGCAACCAGCTTTTCTGGTTCGACATCTTAGGGCACCGGCTCCACACGAAAGGGAAGCATTGGCAGTTCGACACCTACGTCAGTGCCGCAGGTTGGGTAGACGACGACACGCTGATCGTTGCCTCTGCCAAGGCGCTATATCGCTTTGACATCACGACCGGAGAGCACAGCGAAATCTGCGGGCTAGAAGCAGACAACAGTATCACGCGGTCCAACGATGGCCGCGCCGACCCGCAGGGAGGGTTCTGGATCGGCACGATGGGGATCAACGCCGAAGAAGACGCTGGCGCGATCTACCGCTTCTACAAAGGTGAACTCCGCCAGCTGTTCGCACCAATCACGATCTCAAATGCCATCTGCTTTGCGCCCGATGGCAAAACGGCTTACTTCACCGACACGCCAACTCAGAAAATAATGCGTGTCAGCCTAGATGCTGACGGATGGCCGAACGCAGAGCCTGAACTCCACCTCGACCTGTGCGGAACGGATGATCGCCCCGATGGGGCAGTCATCGACCAAGACGGCAACATGTGGAACGCACAGTGGGGTCGCGGACGTGTCGCCGGTTACAAACCAGACGGCACCTTTATCAAATCCTTTGAATTCCCGGCCCCGCAAACCACCTGCCCATCTTTTGGCGGGAAAGACCTAACAACGCTTTTTTGTACATCTGCAGTAACAGGCCTGCCGGAAAATAACACGAACGGCAAAACCTTCCAAACCGAGACAGACATCAAGGGCCAAGCAGAGCATCAGGTTATGTTCTAAACCGCATCATCTTGCCCAAAATACTCAAAACTCCGCGTAAGCGGATCGAAACAGGATTGTTCCATGACAGCCTTTGGCACGACGAAAAACGGCGACGCGGTCGAAAAAATCACGCTTAGCGCGGGTGACCTAAGCGTGAGTATCCTGACGCTTGGTGCAATCGTTCAAGACGTCCAACTGGCAGGTGTGCCACATTCATTAACGCTCGGCTCAAACAATTTGGCCGATTACGAAAACGGAATGGGATATCACGGCGCCTTGGTTGGCCCTATCGCCAACCGGATCAGCAACGCGCGCGTCCGGCTTGAAGGCATGATGTATGAACTCGAGCGCAACGAAAACGGAAACTGCCACCTTCATTCAGGTAGTGACGGAACGCATGCGCAAATTTGGCAAATTGCGGATCAAAGCCAAAGTAGTGTCACGCTTACACTTGATCTGCCAGATGGCGTCAACGGTCTGCCCGGTCGCCGTAAAGTCACCGCCACGTTTACTGTGACCGCGCCGGCCAGCCTCACGCTTGAGGTCACGGGGACGACGGATACTAAAACAGTGATGAACTTTGCCAACCACAGTTATTGGAACATGGATGGGTCCGATACTTGGGAAGGGCACAGCTTGCAGATCGCCGCTGACAGCTACCTGCCTGTTAATGACATGACCGCGCCGACCGGTGACCAGCTAGATGTGGATGGCACCGATATGGATTTTCGCACAGCCCGCATCTTTGATAAGGGATCCCCTGCCCTAGACCACAATTTCTGTCTTTCCGACAGCCCAACAGCATTGCGTGACGTGCTGACGCTGACCGGGAACAGTGGCGTATCAATGACCATCGCGACGACAGAACCCGGCATTCAAGTCTATGATGCACGCGGTGCGCAACGTCCGGGCAAAGGAACATACGAAGGATTGGCGATAGAACCGCAGCGCTGGCCCGACGCTCCAAACCACAGCGCGTTTCCGTCAATTACCGTTATACCCGATGCACCCTATCGCCAAACGACGCAGTGGACGTTCAGTGCCTAGCTGCCGCGATAGGTCGAAAAGCTAAATGGCGAGACCAGCAGCGGCACATGATAGTGTGACGCTGGATCGTTTATGCCAAACCGGATCGGGATATCGTCAAGAAAGCTGATGTCTTCGTTCCGGGCGAAATATGCGCCAGCCTGAAACACCAGTTCATATTTGCCAGTCGTAAATGCATCGGCTGGTAAGATGGGGCTATCGGTACGACCGTCAGCGTTAGTTACCATCGTCACCAGATGTTCGCGTGCGCCATCATCCAAACGATAAAGGTCAACTGTCATCCCTGCCGCAGGAAGACCGCTAGCAGTATCAAGAACATGCGTGGTGAGGAAACCCGTCATTTTAAGCCCTTTGTAATCTGGCTGGATGTTGCAAAAAACGACCGCGCTTGTCACGCAGATTTCGCCGCTACATCAGTCCGTGAAAGAAAACCGACAAAAGCATGAAGAATCGGTTTGACACCCCGCGCCCCATTGCTTAATCGGTCCTTCGTGGTCCGGCGCGGTAGCTCAGTTGGTTAGAGCGAACGACTCATAATCGTTAGGTCGGGAGTTCAAATCTCCCCCACGCCACCACCACAAATCCAAATAATTGAAATTCAAAATTGCGCGTTAATTGCGCTATTTCTTTTTGTATTCGTATTCTCTTTCTATTTACGGCCAAACTATCCGAACGGATAGGGCATCTAATTCCAATGATCTAAAACTGTACTTAAGGGCATATTTCAAATTGGTGAAAATTCAGGCAAATATATCACCATGCGGTTGAACGTGGTGACCCTTAATCACCACAAGGCCATTAAAGAGAGAATCGAATGTTTGATGTAGTACTAGTTGCCCTGTTGAGTGTTGGTTTTGTTGTTGGTTCTCCTGCCTCAAACGTCCGCGGAAAAGCTATCGCACAATGGATGCGCAAGACTGTGCAGCATTGTGCGAGGCTGACCGCATAATTCCGCAAATCCCCGACCTACGCACGCAGAAGCTGCAAGCACGTACAAACACTCCGTTTAGGGTTTATTAACCTGAGAATATCGCCTAAGCTCTCACAGGCTGTTTATTTGGTGTTCTAGGTTCTTACATGAACTATGTTTCGTATATTGCTTGTACTCTCGCAGGGCTGATCCTCTGCGCAATTAGCTTCGTCGGCCTGTACAATATCCCGGCGCAACCAATTGAAACTTTAACCATATTGCTAGAGCCCATGGGATATGGTGCCAATCTCGACAATGGGTACCTTTGGGTTCTCATGCTGCTTGGTGTCTGGTTGCTTTTGTTCTTTTGGGTCCGGGTCGCGTCGGGAATCGCTCTCGGGCTTGTGCTGCTAAAAATCATCGTACTAAACGGCTGGGTCCCAATCGCGATTACAATCGGTATATGCATCTTGTTAACTTTGGTCGTTACAACGGCGCATTTCGGGCCAAGCGCCCCGGACCAATAATCACCACAACACCAAGCACACCATCGACCTTTCGCTGCTCTCGTTTTAGCGCTAGCTATTTCACACGAGGACGGGAGGAATATTTCTATGAGCATTTGCGACGATATTGCCACGATTATTGGCAGCGAGCGGGTTTTGACTGGGGAGGATACAGCCCCCTACGCGACTGACTGGACCGGCCAATACAAAGGTGAACCACTTGCGGTGCTTCGTCCTGGATCTACCCAAGAAATCTCCGAGGTTTTGGAGCTCGCTTATGCTACGGGAACGCCTGTGGTTCCTGTGTCCGGGCATACGGGGCTGACTGGGGCGACCTTGGCGACTGATGCTCTGGTCTTGTCTGTTGATCGCCTCAACAAAATCGATGACATCGACGTCGCTGGCCGTACCGCGACTGTTGGTGCTGGCGTCATACTATCCAGCTTGCATGACGCGGCTGACGCGCATGATCTTATTTTTCCGCTGACATTTGGTGCACGGGGATCGGCAATGATCGGTGGTGTGCTTTCTACAAACGCTGGTGGATCAAACGTTCTCCGCTATGGCAATACGCGCGATTTGTGTTTGGGACTAGAAATCGTCATGGCCGACGGTCGCATCATGAATTTGATGAGCGCGCTGCACAAAGATAACTCTGGCCTTAACCTACGCCACCTGATGATCGGGGCCGAAGGGACATTGGGCATCATCACAGCAGCGGTCATGAAGCTAAAGCCAAAGCCCCGCGCCTATGCGACAGCCATGATCGCAGTACCATCGCTAGATGACGCCCTGTCATTGCTACACACCATGCAAGACAGCACTGGCGGCGCAGTCGAGGCGTTCGAATACATGCCCCGCAATTACATCGACCGTCACATCGCAATCATGGAAGGAGCAAAGCCCCCATTCGACAACAGCTACGACGTGAATATTCTGATAGAAATCGGTGCAACGGCACAGCGCGACGCCACGCCCGGCCCAGACGGCCAAATACCAGTGGTTGCGAATCTCGAAGAAACGCTAGGCACTATGTTAGAGGATGGTCGCGTCCTTGATGCCGTCATCGCCCAAAACGAATCTCAACGGACAGAGATGTGGCGTCGTCGTGAAGAAGCCGGTGAAATCCTTGTTAAGGGTGATCCCTTTGTGAACACTGACATTGCAGTGCCATTGGACAAGGTCGCGACATTTGAACGTGAAATCACCCCACGCCTAAAGGCAATCGATCCAAACTGCGTTGAGGTCATCGTGTCCCATTTGGGTGACGGCAACATTCACCACACCACATTCGTTAGCCGCAACGACCCTGACGCAATGAAAGCCATGGTCGAAGCCGTCGAAGATGTCGTGCAAGAATTGGGCGGGTCATTCAGTGCAGAACACGGCGTGGGCATTTCCAAGCTCGACACGATGCGCCGTCGCAAAGACCCCGTCGCGCTTGATGCAATGCGCGCGATCAAGGCTGCGTTAGATCCCAAAGGCATCTTGAACCCCGGTAAGGTAATCCCACCGACATGATGCAGCTATGGCATGATCGCACGCTACGATTTTTCAGCGCGTGCGCCGTGCTTTTTGGCGTCTTCGTTGCGTCATTCGCACCCTATGTTTCGTTACTAGGGATCACATTTTTTGGCCTTAGCGACCAAATGTTTGCGCTACAGATGACCGCTACCTTGCTGGTTTCGGTAGCAACCTCTGTTGGGGTTGGCATTTTGACGGACCGGCACCCATTACGGCGTGTCTTTGCTCTTATCGCTATGGGAGCAATCTGTTTTGCACTTTTCCTCGTTTGGACATTTGGCAACCTCACCGCATTCTTAATCGCACATGTGCTGATCATGCCGTTGGGTGGGACCATCTTTGGCCAAGTCTTTGCGGTCATGCGCCTATACACGTCGCACTTACCAGCATCGACACGTGATAGCCTAACATCAACGATACGCGCATTATTTGCCGTGCCATTTATCATCGTCCTCCCCATATGGGGTTGGGCCTTTGACAGTGGCGTTCAACTGACCACGCTCTACCCGATTGTTTTTCTGATTATGCTCGCGATGACCGCGTTGGTATATTTTGAATGGCCCGCAGACGCTAACGCCCCATGGACAGAAGAAAAATCCACGCTCAGCTTTACGCAGTCCCTACGCGAGGTTTTGGCCTCCAATATCGTTTGGCGGCTGTTTTGGATGGGCGCGATCCATACAGGTTCAACGCTGATGGGCGTGTTGCTTGCGCTTGTGTTTAGTGAGGCCAACGGGCGTGGACCGGGTGATGTTGGCTTGTTCTTTGGGACATTTGTCGCGCTCGAAGTGGTCGTGATGTTCACGGTAAGCCCGCTGCTTCGTTATATGCGTCGCCTACATATCATCGCTATGGGCGCAGCTTTCTATGCGGTTTTCCTTGGGCTGCTGCCAGTGCTTGCGCCATTCGCGCTGGTCTGGGTTTTGATCCTACCAGTCGCGATTGGTGGGGGCCTGCTGTACGGGCTGACCATCACATACCTTCAGGACCTACTAGGCTCACGCGCAGGCGCCGGTGCATCTCTGGTCGCACTACAGCGGCTTGTCTCTGAAGGACTGGCCGCCGTGATCTTTGCGCTCGGCACGTGGCTCGGCGGTTACCACATCGCCGCGTTTATGGGGGCGCTTGTGATTGTCGCTGGCGCCGTTAGCCTTTTGTGGATCGACCGTCAGAACGCTTAGTGCGTAAAAAAATCAGGCCCTGCACGAGACAACAATCGCAGTGCCATCGCGTTCCCTATATCAGGGCCAGTTGCGACATGCCCGGTCGCTTCGTCCGTTAGAACGCGCGATCCATCTTCGCTTAGGATCTCGCCGCGCAGGCGTAACTGATCACCATCAAGTTCGGCCAATGCCCCAATCGGTGTTTCGCACGATCCATCCAGACGCCCCAAAAACGCCCGCTCTGCCGCGATCCGATGGCCGGTCGGCTCATCGTGAATGGCGGCAAGCATCGCTTGGGCACGCGCATCGTCTAGCCGCCGCTCGATCCCAATCGCACCCTGCGCAATTGCGGGCAGCATATCGTCAGGTGAAATTGGGGTGTAAGGCACATCATCCATGCCCAAGCGGCGCAAACCCGCAGTCGCAAGGAACGTTGCATCGGCCACGCCATCTGCCAGCTTCTTAAGGCGGGTCTGAACATTGCCACGAAACTCTACCACTTTCAGCTTTGGAAAGCGCGCTGCGAGCTGCGCCCGGCGCCGAGTTGAGGACGTACCAACAACGGCCCCGTCAGGCAGGTCAGACAGGCTTTGGTACTTGAGCGAAACAAACGCATCACGAACATCTTCGCGCGGCAAAAACGTATCCATCACAAGCCCACCCGGCTGTGCGACGGGCATGTCTTTGGTTGAATGCACAGCGATATCGATACCGCCATCCAACAATGCTTCTTCGATTTCGCGGGTGAATAGCCCCTTACCGTCGATCTCGCGCAAGGGCTTATCTTGGATTTGGTCACCAGTGACCTTGATCACGCAGATTTCAAACGCATCCTCGGGCAGATCGAACGCTGCCATCAGGCGGTCGCGCGTTTCATGCGCTTGCGCCAATGCGAGCGGCGAACCACGGGTTCCGATCTTAAAGGTCTGGGCGGGTGTGGGCATTTCAAATGTCATGGTGGTTTGTTAGCGGCCGCGATCTAGCTTGACAATAAGCCATGCAATTGGGACCACCGTTGCAATATAAAGGACGCCCCTATGACGCAGCAAAAAACCATCCTTCGAGCCCTTGCGGGTGAAACTTTGGATACTCCACCCATTTGGATGATGCGTCAGGCTGGCAGGTACCTGCCAGAATACAAAGCGACCCGTGCGCAGGCGGGCGACTTTTTGTCGCTGTGCTACAATCCTGAACTCGCGGCTGAAGTCACGCTTCAGCCAATTCGCCGTTACGGATTTGATGCCGCGATCCTGTTCGCAGACATTTTGCTGCTGCCCCAAGCATTGGGTGCGGACCTTTGGTTCGTGACCGGCGAAGGCCCACGGCTGTCGACCATCACCAGCGCGGATGAACTGGCACAGCTTAAACCCCTTGACGCCATCCACGATACGCTGAACCCGGTTTATGAAACCGTCAAAATCCTGTCGCAAGAATTGCCCAAGGAAACGACGCTCATCGGTTTTGCCGGCGCACCTTGGACAGTGGCAACCTATATGATCGCCGGCCAAGGCACCCCAGATCAAGGACCAGCCCACGCGCTCAAGGCAGAAAACCGTGCGGTTTTCGAAGGTATCATGGACCGGATTACCGAAGGCACGATTGCCTATCTGTCCAAGCAGATCGAAGCAGGCGCCGAAGTCGTGAAATTATTCGATAGCTGGGCTGGATCCCTGCAAGGCGACGATTTCGCGGATTTTTCTATTAAACCGATGCAGCGCATCACAGCAGCGCTGAAAGAAAAGCACCCGGGCATTCCCGTCATCGCATTTCCGCGTGGCGCAGGCGAAAGATACGCTGGTGTGCATGCTGCCACCGGCGCAGATTGTGTTGCGGTGGACGACGGCGTTGATGCAGCTTGGGCCGCTGAACATGTACAAGTTGACGGCTGCGTTCAGGGCAACTTGAAATCATCACACATGGTCACAGGCGGCCAAGATTTGGTCACTGAAACGCGCCGCATTTGCGATGCCTTTAGCAAAGGTCCACATATCTTTAACCTTGGGCATGGGATCACACCTGATGCAAACCCAGACAACGTCCAACTGATGATAGACACTGTGCGCGGTGGCTAGGCTGCAATTGCCTCTGACGCTGCGCCTCGTTTTTCATGGCATACGCAGCGCTTGGGTCGGCCTGATGATCATGGTCATTGGCTGGATTGGGCTTGTACCTGCAACCGCCGTTGAAAGGTCCGCACTTTCTGCGCCGCTTGGCGTGGAGCGTCCAGAGGGGCTAACATCCATGCGCGTTGCGCGCGCCATGGTTCACTTTGCCCCGGAACGCGCCGCGCGGATGCTTAGCGATTCAACAAATGGAGAGATTTCTCCAGAATTGGCTGGGATGATGCTGCGGCAGATCGCGGAAGGTAATCCAGCAGAGGTTGCGCCGTCGCCCGAAACGCAAGGGCGCAGCATCGACGGACCTAAATTTGTTACGGTTGACTAAGCGTCGTCGACCAGCCGAACCACAGCGCGACACCAACAAGCGCAAGCGCAAGCGCGCGTCGAATAAATTGGCTACGTTTTTCGTCTTCTAGCAAAACCTGCGCCGTCCCCGCCATAGCGACAATTATTGCATGGATCGTGGTTGCAACGAGAACGAACACAGCGGATAGCGCAAGCGTCTGGGACATCACCGTCGTTCCTGGGCTAACAAAGCTAGGAAGAATGGCGACATAAAATACCGCTGCCTTTGGATTTAGTAGATTGGTAATCATGCCACGTCGAAAATAGGTACGCGCAGCGATTCCGCCTGCGACCTCTTTCACCGGTTCGTCTGCATCGCGCCAGGCATCCCACGCCAACCATAGCATGTATGCCACGCCACCAAACCGCAGCGCCTGAAACAAAGTAGGAGAAGCATTGATGATCGCCGCCAAACCAAGTGCCGCAGCGACTCCTACCAGCGCGAGGCCAAGTGCGACGCCTGCAACAGCAGCAAACCCTAACCTACGCCCCTGACTAGCTGCGACAACAGCCAGATAAACCATATTGGGACCGGGGGTTAATTCAATCAGCATCGCAGTACCCGCAAAGGCAAGCAGCGCCGCAGGGTCGATGCCGCTCAGACCCATTTGGCCATCGGGGGTAGGCTCATCAGTACAGCGTTAGCATCGTGCCCCGTTGCCAGCCCGAACTTGGTACCGCGGTCGTAAACAAGGTTATATTCCGCATAAAGCCCGCGATGGATCAGTTGCGTATCTTTGTCAGCGTCTGTCCAAACGGTTTCACGACGTCTATCGACCAACGGCACATAGGCGGGCAAGAACGCGCGCCCGATGTCTTGGGTAAGTGCAAAATCTGCTTCCCAGTCAGCTGTACAACGATCATCCATAAAGATGCCCCCCACCCCACGCGCGCGGTTGCGATGCGGGATGTAGAAATATTCGTCGGCCCATTCCTTTAGGCGTGGATAAAGATCATCGCCATGCGGATCGAGGTATTCCTGCTGCACAGCATGGAAATGGGCGGTATCCTCGTCGTATTCGATGCAAGGGTTCAGATCGGAGCCGCCACCAAACCACCATGCATGTGGTGTCCAGAACATGCGGGTGTTCATGTGAACTGCCGGAGCATGCGGATTCTGCATATGCGCAACCAAGGAAATTCCCGACGCCCAAAAACGCGGATCTTCATCCATACCGGGAACACCGCGTGCAGCCATAGATTTCTGCGCGGCCTCACCAAGCTGGCCATAGACAGTCGAAACGTTCACACCGACCTTTTCAAACACGCGACCACCGCGCATCACGGACATTAGCCCGCCGCCAGCATCCGCACCGTTATCAGATGCGCGCTTGGTCTCGGTTACTTCGAACCGGCCTGCGGGCGCATCGCTGTGTTGGCGGTCTTCTAGCGCCTCAAAGGCAGTCACAATCTCATCACGCAATGTGCGAAACCAAGCTGATGCTTTGCTCTTTTCCGCTTCAAATCCGTTTGACATGACTGCCCCTTCGCGCTGTGATATTGAATAACACTCTATCTTAGGTTCTTTGCAGGATATCAATCAGCTAACGATGATCTAGATCAAGCCCCGGAGAATACCATGCGCCCCGCCCTACTCATTCTACCCCTTCTTGCGCTGACTGCCTGCGCTACCCCGCGCGAACAGTGTATCAGCAGTGCTAACCGCGATGTCTATGTTTTACGCAACTTGATTAGCGAGGCGCGGGGTAATCTGGCACGTGGCTATGCGCTCGCCGAAAGCACAGATGTGCGCACGCTAAAAAAGACGTGTCGTGCGGAAAACGAAAACGACGAAATCTTTACATACCCATGCAACGAAACAGAAACCTTTACGACGACGCGGCCAGTTTCGATTGACCTAGATGCCGAGCAAACAAAGCTAGAGCAGCTAGAACGCCGCCTTATCGAAGCTCAGGCCAATTCTGATCAAATGGTCGCGCAGTGTATCGCGATGCATCCTGAATAATCAGTGACAGGAAACCGCAGCCGGGTCCAATAGGGTCCGGCCGCCATCGACAGTAATGATCTGACCAGTCACAAAGCTGGACGCCTCTGACGATAGATATTGAACAGCGTCAGATACCTCGCCCGGACTTGCGATACGGTGCAATGGTGTGCTTTCCACGATTGCTTCGCGATCCTCTTCGCACTCTTTCAATGATCCCTTCAGGCTCGCGCTCATAACACTGCCAAAGGCAACCGCGTTCACACGGATACCGTTCGGCGCCAATGCAACAGCCATTGACCGGGTCATTTGTTCAAGCGCAGCAGAGCTGACCGAGTAAGCAAGCAATTCAGGATGCGTACGACGCGCAGCGATAGAACTGATGTTCACAATGGATCCCACTTGGCCAGACGGTTCTGCGCCAGCCTGTTTGATCATCCGGCGCGCAACCGCCTGACTAACCCGCAGGGCAGTCAGTGTATTCTGCTGTAACAACTCTTCGACACTATTGTCATCGGGATCAAGCGGGTCGGTTTTCAGAACCTGCCGCGATGCGTTCACCAAAATATCGACACGCTCGAAAGCATCAATCGTCGCCGAAAGCAGGTTCGCGATTGTCAGCTTTTTGCGAAGATCGCCCGCAAAGGTGCGCACGTTCTCTTCTTTATCAGCGGCGTCGCCCATTTCGTAGCACAGCGCTTTTTCGTCCATATCAGCGAATACAACGTTCGCGCCTTCTTGCACGAAATGGCGACCGATCGCGAGACCGACACCATTGGCAGCGCCCGTGACAATGGCTGTCTTGCCAGAGATAGAAAAGGACATCGCGTTACTCCTTGGCCTTGCTAGCGCAGTGGCCGATTGGCATGAAAAATCTTGAACGCACCATTCCCGCCAATCATGTCCACATTACGGAAACATTCGGACAAGGTTGTCTCATAAGGAAGATGGCGGTTCGCAACCATCCACAGCTTGCCATGCGGGGCAAGCATACGGGCAGCAGATTGGATAAAGGCACGGCCAAGCGACGGATCAGAGGCCCGGCCCGTGTGAAACGGTGGGTTCATAACGATACCGTCATAGGCGGCATCAGGGTGGAATTGCGTGGCATCGGCCCAGTGTAAAGTCGCACGCGGATCGGTCACATTCATCTTGGCGCAAGCAACTGACAGGGCTTCTGCTTCGATCATATCAAGTGATTGCACGCCTGCCCGTTCAAGAACTGGCCCTGCAAGGTATCCCCAGCCTGCCCCAAGATCGGCCATCCGCGCGGGCAATTTCGCTGGAAGCGCAGCGGCAAGCAACGCAGATCCAACATCGATAGTTCCATCTGAGAACACACCAGCCGTGGTGAAATACCCGTGCTCGCCCTTTTCTGGCGGCGGGGCGACCCAATCAGCGAAAGCATCCGTCGCAGCAAACCAAAATATACGACCGTGCCCCTTAGTGATGGAAGGCAAAGCGCCCATACGCTTGCGGCATTCTTTGAATACACTATCAACGCCATCCGTCTTTTGGCCGTCAACGACGACCAAATCAGCCATTTCACAAGCCTGCGCCACCATAGCGCGCGCCAGCGCCTTGGCCCGAGGAACCACAACAATCGCGACAGAAACCTTTGGAACGTCCTGAGACACGGTGTAGCCCGCGTTTTCCCAAGCGGTGTAATCAGGATAAAACCCGTGCACGATCTGTACCTGATCGCGGGCAAGCCCTGCGACATCATAAGTGGCTGACGGCCGCATGATCGCGATCTTACCTTCAGGCAACACGAGAAGGCCGTCATCGAGGGCGGTACTTAAACGAGACTGTGACATGTTATTTCGAATAACGACCGGGCGTTATTCTTTCTCCATCGTGCATTGCAAAGGGTGTTGGTGACGCTGGGCGAAATCCATCACCTGCGCAACCTTGGTTTCTGCGATCTCATGGCTAAAGACACCAACGACTGCAATACCCTTCTTGTGGACGGTCAACATGATTTCAAACGCTTGGGCATGGGACAGGCCAAAAAACCGTTCCAATACCATGACCACAAATTCCATCGGCGTAAAATCGTCGTTCAGGATCATGACCTTGTACATCGGGGGGCGTTTGGTCTTTGGCTTTGTCTCAAGCGCAATCCCAAGGTCGCCGCCATCGTCGTCGTCCCTTTTATCTGCCATCATGTAAAAATCAGCCAACATCGCTTCGCCCTGTTTGGTGAGCCTCATATATAGGACACTCATCGCGTGTGAAAACCCCTTCGTTCTAAATGTGAATCACGCATTTAGCTGCATGGATCAAGACCAACACAACATGTGCCAAATGTCGCATTATGATCACCAGAAAAGTCTTTGAATTTAGGGTATTTTCTGAAAACCGAACTTATGTTAGCGTTTCTGCATAACAATAAGGTCACCGAAAAAATTCGGGACCAGAGGCAGTAAATATAAGAGGCAAGCGACGTGGCAAGTCGTCCGGGACAATTGGCCCTAAGTGGGCTGTATCTATTCGCATTCTTGATCGTAACTTTGTTTGCGCCCATCAGCGCAGCTGCTGCCCCCTATGCGGCAATGGTGATGGACGCACGCACCGGCGAGGTTCTGCATTCGCGCAATGCTGACACCCGGCTCCATCCGGCGTCGTTGACCAAAATGATGACGCTCTACATCGCATTCCAAGCGATCGAACGCGGCGAAATCACGTTGGACACCGAAGTACGGATCAGCCGAAACGCTGCATCAGAGCCGCCTTCCAAGCTGGGTGTGCGCGCCGGGCAAACGATCCGCCTGCGCTATCTGCTACGCGCCGCAGCTGTGAAATCCGCCAACGACGCGGCCACCGCCATTGGCGAAGCCATCGCCGGATCCGAAGAAGCGTTTGCCACACGCATGAACCGGACTGCCCGCGCAATGGGCATGCGCAATACAAACTTTATAAACGCACACGGGCTGACCCAATCAGGTCACATGTCCACAGCACGCGATATGTCTGTGCTGGGTCGTCACGTGATCTATGACTTCCCACAGTATTATAACCTATTTTCACGCCGCACGGCTGATGCTGGCATTGCAACTGTCCGTCACACCAACCGTCGCTGGCTGGACGCCTATGACGGTGGTGATGGCATCAAAACTGGATACACACGTGCGGCTGGTTTCAACCTTGTTGCCTCTGCGCAGCGTGGCCAAGAACGCATCATCGTGACCGTGTTTGGTGGCTCGTCCACCACAGCTCGCAACGCGCGAGTAACCGAACTCATGGACATGGGCTTTAACCGCGCGCCGTCACGGGCAACCGTCCGTCGACCAAACCCACCGGCGGCGATGCTAACCAGCGCGCCAGCTACACAAAGCCGTTCGGTAACGCGCAAATCTGGGCTTGTTAGCCGCAGCCTACGTCCTGTTGCGCGCCCACTGCCAACTGCGCCAGTTGCCGAGATTTTGGTCGCAGCAGCGGAAACGCCAGCGGTTGATGATGTGCTGAACGACGCGATTAACGCGGCATTGGTCGAGGCCATGGCAGAACCAGCTCCCCAAGCTGAACCGGAAACCGTCGTTGTCGCCGAAGCTCCGCCCGAACCAATCGCCACACCAGAACCCACAGTCGCGTCGCTGATCGCTACTGATACACCTGTTGTAACGCCACATCTTCGCCCAGCGAGCCTGCAAACGACAGCAGTGGCAGCGGTCGAAGCGCCCGCAGCCAAACCTGCCGCACCTGCAGCCGTTGTCGCAGATTCCGGACCAGAAGTGGTGACGCGTATTTCAACCTCCGGCGGCCGCCATTGGGGTGTGAACGTTGGGCGTTATAACAGCCGCTATGACGCCGAACGGGTCCTTCTACGCGTTGCCCTGAACGAGATGAGCACATTAGACGGCGCGCTCCGCCGGGTCGTGCAACGCTCTGGTGGGTTTGATGCAAACTTTATGGGACTAAGCCGCGAAGGCGCCGATCTAGCCTGCCGCCGTCTACAAGCACGCGGCACGACATGTTTCATGATTGGATCTGAGGGTTAATTATAAGCTCTCTTTCCACGCGCACTTGCGTGTGGAAAGATGAAAGCCAGCATAAAACTCGAAGTCGGTCACATCTCACCGTGCCCAATCGGCCATACTGGTAGATAACCTAGTTGTTCGCATCTTATAGTGCAGGAGTTAAAATGAAATTTTCTCTTGGCACACCAGAGCATGGTTGGGTCGAACTCACGATTACTGACGACATACATCGCTTCGAAGTGATCGTATCTAATGTCCCAAATGACTTCATCAACGACACCATGATCGCCCTTTCACAGCTTCTCACTTATGAGAACAAGCGACAGGTCTGGTTGAGTCTCGAACCAGATTACTACCTGATGTCGCTAGCACGTCAAACTGACGTCTTCACAATCACTATCGATAAGGGCGTATCAGCTTCAAACGTAGTTTATTACCAAGCCTCCGGAGACTTCAAAGAAGTTATTCTTCCAATTTATCGTTCACTCAAAAGCTTCTACAATTCACGCAACGAGGATTTGCATTGGCCAGCGGTCAATCAAATGGAGTTTCAAAACATGCTCGAAGCTGTCGCTCTGTACAAAGGCTAAATCACCAAAATGGTCCGTGGGTGAACGGTTGTTAACTCCACATTCAAGAAATTAGCTCCAAGATTTCGCCCTTTCAAACAACCTTACCCTCAAACGCAGCTGCCATCAGCGCGCGCGTGTATTCGGTTTGCGGAGCATCGAAAATCGCGTCGGCGTCACCGGCCTCGACCACGTCACCTTGCTTCATCACCATCACCTTATGTGACAGGGCACGAACAACCTTTAGGTCGTGACTGATGAACAAATAGGCCAGCCCGTATTTTTGCTGGAGGTCACGAAGCAGCTGCACGATCTGCACCTGCACGGTCATATCCAATGCGCTGGTGGGTTCGTCCAAAATTAGCAATTTTGGACGCAGGATCATTGCGCGTGCAATCGCGATCCGCTGGCGTTGACCGCCTGAAAACTCATGTGGATAGCGGTCCATCGTGTCTGGGTCTAAACCAACCTCACCCATGATCTCGGACACCATGTCGCGACGATTTCGACCTGGATCAACGCCGTGAACCCCAAGCCCTTCGGCAATGATCTCGGCCACTGTCATGCGCGGACTAAGCGAGCCATAGGGATCTTGAAACACAATCTGCATTTCGCTGCGCAATGGCCGCATTTGTTTGGGGGTCAGCCCATGAATATCTTTGCCCTGAAACGCGATCTGTCCTTCAGACTGGATCAATCGCATCACGGCAAGCGCAAGCGTCGTTTTACCCGACCCGCTTTCGCCGACAACGCCCAGCGTTTCCCCTGCCCTGATGTTCAGCGTCGCCTCGTTCACCGCTTTCACATGGCCGACAGTACGTTTCAACAGCCCGGCGTGGATCGGGAACCAAATTCGCGTTTTGTCCGTGCTTAAAACAATCGAAGCATCCGGCGCTACGGGTTCTGGCAGACCAGTCGATTCCGCAGCCAAAAGCGTTTGTGTATAGGGATGCTGCGGGTTCGCGAAAATCTCGGCCGTTGGGCCAACCTCAACAATTTCGCCATCTTTCATCACACAAACACGATCTGCAATTTTGCGCACGATTGTCAGGTCGTGTGTGATGAAAAGCATCGACATGCCTTCGTCACGCTTGAGTGCAGCAAGCAGTTCCAAAATCTGCGCCTGAATGGTCACGTCCAAGGCAGTTGTCGGCTCATCCGCGATCAGCAGTTCAGGTCCATTCGCGAGCGCCATCGCGATCATGACACGCTGGCGTTGCCCACCGGACAGCTGATGTGGATAGGCATTTAGGCGGCTTTCAGCATCGCGGATACCAACCCGTTTAAGCAATTCTAAGATGCGTTCACGCACCGCCGGACCGCGAATGCCTTGGTGCAGTTCGATGCTTTCCGCGAGCTGTTTTTCTAGCGTGTGCAGCGGGTTGAGCGAGGTCATCGGCTCTTGGAAGATAAAGCTGATGTCATTCCCACGCACGCGGCGCAGCGCGCTTTCATCTGCGCCAACCATTTCCTCGGCGTTGTATTTGATCGACCCGGCCATAACCGCGCTGTCGTCTAGCAACTGCACCGTAGACAAAGCAGTGACAGACTTTCCCGACCCTGATTCACCGACCAAGGCAACGGTTTCGCCTTTGTGGACCTGAAACGATACTCCGCGCACGGCATGTGTCACGCCGCCATCTTGGCGAAACGCCACGCGCAGGTCGCGCACATTTAATACCGCAGTCATTATTCTGCCCCGTTTTCGTTGCCAAAGGGCAGATCAGCTGTATCGACCTTGCCGTCAGCGACAAAGGTTTTGCGCGGGTCAAACGCGTCGCGCACGCCTTCAAAGATGAACACCAACAGCGACAACATGATCGCGAAGGTAAAGAAGGCCGTGAACCCCAACCAAGGGGCCTGCAAGTTCTGCTTGGCCTGCAATGTCATCTCGCCCAAGGACGGCGCCGATGAAGGCAAACCAAAGCCCAAGAAATCAAGCGATGCGAGGGTCGCGATTGCACCGGTCACCAAGAAAGGCAGCATCGTCACCGTTGCGACCATTGCGTTTGGCAGCATGTGGCGGAACATGATCGTGCGATCCCTTACGCCAAGCGCCTTGGCAGCACGCACGTATTCAAGGTTACGCGCACGCAAGAATTCCGCCCGGACAACGCCGACCAAAGCAGGCCAGCCGAACAGCACCGTCAAAAACACAAGCAGCCAGAAACTGCGCCCCAAGATCGCGAACACGATAATGATCACATAAAGCGATGGGGTTCCTGTCCAAATCTCGATGAAACGTTGGAAAATCAGGTCAGTCCAACCACCAAAATACCCCTGAACAGCACCAGCGACGATCCCGATCAGCGACGATGCAACTGTCACCATCAACGCAAAAACGATGGAAAGGCGGAAACCATAGATGACACGCGCCACAACATCGCGCTTCGTGTCATCTGTCCCTAGCCAATTGTCTGCGCTTGGTGGGGCTGGGGCAACGCCCTTCACATCAACAATTGTCTTATAGGAATAGGGGATCAGCGGCCAAATGACCCAGCCCTTATCGAAATCGCCCTCGAGCGTCTGCCCATCATCAACGGCTTGGATCAGACTTTCAGGCTCGTCGAAACAGCTTTCCAACCCACCCGTCACGATCAGGCATTCAACTTCGGCATCTTTGTAGACCGCCTCGGTCGGGAAATCGCCGCCAAAGTCACGCTCTGAATAGAAGCTAAAGATTGGCATCCGAATTTCGCCGCGATAACTGACCGCGATTGGTTTATCGTTGGCGATGAACTCCGCCATGAGCGACAGACCAAAGAGTACGCTAAAGATAATCAGCGACGAGACTGCACGACGGTTCCGTTTGAAATTCCGCCAGCGGCGTTGGTTTAGGGGCGATAGCATCTTCATCCGCGAGCCTCAAAATCGATACGCGGATCGATGAAAACGTAAGTCAAATCAGTGATAATCCCAACGACAAGCCCGATGAGCGAAAACGCGAAAAGCGTACCGAAGACAACGGGATAGTCGCGCGCAACGGCGGCTTCAAAGCCCAAACGCCCTAGCCCATCCAGCGAAAACAGCGTTTCGATAATCAGCGAGCCACCAAAGAACACGCCGATGAAAAGCGCTGGAAATCCGGAAATCACGATCAGCATCGCGTTCCGGAAGACATGGCCATACAGCACTTTGCGCTCTGACAGGCCCTTTGCCTTAGCGGTGATCACATATTGCTTTTTGATTTCATCCAAGAAACTGTTCTTGGTCAGCAACGTCAATGTGGCGAATGCGGAAATCGTTGAGGCAAAGACTGGCAGCGCGATGTGCCACAGGTAATCAGCCGCTTTGCCGATCAGGCTGAGTTGGTCGAAATCCGAAGATGTCAGGCCACGCAGCGGGAACAAACGCCAGTAGGAACCACCTGCAAAAAGCACGATTAACAAGATCGCGAATAAGAAACCGGGGATCGCATAGCCAACGATAATCGCACCAGATGTCCACGTATCAAAGGATGATCCATCGCGCACGGCCTTTTTGATACCCAGTGGGATCGACACGAAATAGGCGATCAAAGTCGACCAAAGCCCAAGTGTGATGGAAACAGGCATCTTCTCCATCACCAAATCGAACACGCTGATCGAGCGAAAGTAGCTCTCGCCGAAGTCAAAACGCATGTAATTCCACATCATATTTAGAAAGCGTTCGAGCGGCGGTTTATCAAAACCGAATTCGCGCTCTAGCTCGGCGATGAACTCAGGCGGCAAGCCGCGGCCACCGATGTATTCGCTTTCGGCTTCACCACCAAAACTGGCGTCCCCGCCCCCACCTGAAATTCCCTCGAAAACGTCACCGTTCCCTTCGAGGTTCGCGAGGATCTGTTCAATCGGGCCACCGGGCACGAATTGGATAAGTGTAAAGTTAATGATCATGATCCCTAACAGCGTAGGAATCACGAGCAACAATCGTCGGAGAATATAGGCGCCCATGTCAGTTCTTTACTGGAACGCGCCAGCGGCCGTCAAAGCCTCGGCCTTTTCCGGATTGATCCACCAGTAATCCAGATAGCCCAAGCCAAACTCCGGAAGATTATTCGGGTATTCGTACATATCGTAGTAAGCGACCCAGTTTTTTCCAAGGTACCAAACTGGTACGATATAGTAGTCGTAGCGCATGACCCGGTCGATGGCACGCACTGCGGCAGCCATTTCATCATAGTCTTGCGCGGCGGTTACAAAATTCGCCAATTCGTCAACGGCTTCAGAACAGTAGCCAGCTGGGTTGAATACATCGTCTTTGTCTTCGCAGCCGAATTTTTGGGTAATCCCGCGTCCCTCTTGAAGGCCGTTGGAATAGTAGCTGAACATCATATCAAAGTCGTTCTCTTGGGTGCGCGCCTGATATTGCGATGGGTCAACACGGTTATAGGTGATGTTCACGCCCAACCGACGAAGGTTATCAATATAAGGTGTGATGACACGGTCAAAGCTTTGACGGGTTTCAAGAAATTCGATGTCCAGAGTATTGCCATTTGCATCGCGTAGAAGACCATCGTCGCTGCTGGTATATCCTGCGGCTTCCATCAACACGAGAGCTTGACGCATGTTGTTGCGGTCCAGCGCCCGCTCTCCGCTTTGATGCGGCAGCAAGGCTTCTTCGGTAAAGATTTCAGTTGGCAGAAACTCGCGAACGCTTTCTAGCAATTCCAATTCGCGGCCTTCAGGCAAACCTTCGGCCTTTAGACGATCATTTTCCCAGAAACTCTCGCGCTGTTGGAACAGCCCATATTGTAGGTTTTCGTTGGTCCACGTGAAGTTATACATCAAGCCCAAGGCACGGCGCACGTTGCGATCTTGGAATTTCGCGCGGCGCAGGTTGAAAACAAATCCAGTCGCGGCAGGAAGCGTCCCATCATCTAGCGTATCGCGCACGACCCAGTTCTTTTCGATTGCTGGAAAATCATATGCGGTCGCCCAGTTCAGCGAACTATTCTCACGACGGAAAGTAAACTCACCGGCCTTAAAGGCCTCGAATGCGGCAGAGGTATCGGCAAAATATTCGATACGAATCGAATCATAGTTGCCACGGCCAACATTGATAGGAACCTCTGCGCCCCAGTAATCAGGGTTGCGCGTATAGATAAGTTGGCGACCCGGATCGATTGAACCAACCATATATTCGCCTGTTCCGGGTGATGTCTCCATCCGTGATTCGTCTAGCCGTGCGCCAGTTTCTTCGAACCAAGCCTTAGACATAACAAGCTGTCCACCGACCTGTGACAGACGACCACGTTCAGGTGCATCTGCATTGAAAGTGAACTTGACCGTGTAATCATCCAGCGCTTCGTATTTGTCGACCAACTGAACGATTCCTGCGCGGTAAGACGGTGTTGACTGCTCGCGGAGCAATTCATGCGTATAGATGACATCAGCGGCGGTCATTGGCGTACCGTCGGAAAATTTTACGTCCTCACGCAGATGGAAGATCACCCATGAATGATCTTCGGGATACTCAATCGTCGTGCACAACAGGCAATACTCTGACCCAACCTCATCATCCGTTGAGGTCATGAGCCGCTCATACATGATCGACGACATCAAACCCGGTGTGCCGCTAAGGGTCGCAAACGGGTTCATATTGTCGAACGTACCACTGGTTGAAATGCTGATCTCTCCACCGATGGGTGCTTCGGGGTTAACATAGTCGAGATGTGTAAAATCTGGCCCGTACTTTAGCGCATCATATTCGTTTATGCCGTGGCTTTCGATAACCGTGACATGGCTATCGGCCCGCAATACATCCGCCCCGAACACTGCGCCAAAGACAACAACAGACCCCGCAAACCAATACATTAAGCCGCGCGATTCATTTTCGCGCTTTAAAGCAATAGCGCGGGCCTTTGGTCGATCTTGCATCATAGTCTCCGGTCACAGCAAAGCATTAGGTTACGGGCAAGGCTACGTGACAGTCCGGCTAACATTCAAGTTGAGAATGCGCGATCACGCCATCTTCACAGCAATTTGGGCAACAAAAAAGGCCGCCCCAGATCGGAGCGGCCTTTTGTTTGGGTATCGCGATGCGATTAATCGTCAAGGCTGTCGAGGTAAGCGATCAGGTTCGCGCGGTCTTCGACCTTGCGCAGACCGTTATAGCCCATTGCAGTACCTGGTGCGTAACCTTTGGGGTTTTCAAGGAAACCGTTCAGATGATCCGCATCCCAAACATCAGCAACCGCGACCAACGCGCCAGAGTAGTTAAAGCCATCAGCTGCTCCGACTGGGCGGCCAACAATACCGTACAAAGAAGGGCCAGTAGAGTTCACGCCAGGCTCAAGTGAGTGGCAAGAACGGCAGTTGCGCCAAACGCCTTCACCGTCTGCTGCGCTTGCTGTCGCCATCACCGCAGCAAAGTCGACTTCTTCGACGACTTCGTCATGGCCGTCGGCGCCTTCAACTTCGATCACATAGGCTTGTGGGTGGTCGCCGTGGCCACCGCCACCAGCGTAAATGAGATCGCCGGCCCAAGAGCCCAGCAAGAAAACGAGAAACGTGCCACACAGGCCGCCTACTACTTTGGTCATAGTCATTGTGTCGAACATGTCGCGTTCCATTCAGTTCACAGTTTTGAGGGTATGTATCCGCTTCCCATACCCGGTTGCAAGGTATACTGCCGCGACCAATCGCCCATTTTTCACGGGTGCCGTTCGGAGGTCACGCTTATGACGCAGAAAATCGCATTCCAAGGAGAGCTTGGAGCCTATGGTCACGAGGCTTGTGCAGCCGCCCGTCCCGATTTTGAACCCTTTCCCTGCCGGACATTTGAAGACGCAATCGAAGCCGTGCGTAAAGGCGATGCCGACCTTGGCATGATCGCCGTTGAAAATTCGACCTACGGCCGCGTTGCTGACGTGCATTCCTTGCTACCTGAAAGCGGTTTACACATCGTTGATGAAACCTTTGTCCGGGTTCACGTGAACCTGCTAGGTAAAAAGAACGCCACACTTGAAGATATTACAGATGCTTATGGGCACCCTGTTATCCTGCCGCAGTGTGCGGGTTTCTTGCGCCAACAAAACATTCACGGCCACACCAGCACAGACAACGCCCGTGCCGCACGTGAAGTATCTGAAGGTGATGACAAAACTGTTGCGGCACTCGCCTCTGAATTGGCTGCGGACATCTATGACCTAAAAGTCCTTGCCCGGCACATCGAAGATCACGACCGGAACACAACCCGTTTCTTGATCATGTCGCGTGAACCCGATTACCGCAAACGCGGCAAACACGGCATGATGACCAGCTTTGTTTTCCGGGTCCGCAACATTCCAGCCGCGCTTTATAAGGCGATGGGTGGGTTCGCGACCAATGGCGTCAACATGACCAAGCTCGAAAGCTATATGGTTGATGGGCATTTCACCGCGACCCAATTCTATGCCGAAATCGAAGGTCATCCCGATGATCGGAATGTGCAACTCGCGCTTGAAGAGCTGAATTACTTCACCGACAAACTACATGTGATGGGCGTTTATCCAGCCGCAGCGCGTCGTCACGAAAAGTAGGTTACTTGCCTTTGCGGTAGCTGTCTTCGATATCTTCCGCAAACTCGACCACACGTGCCCGAAAGCGCTTGTTTAGCTTTGCTTTGGCAAGTTTCATCGACTCAAGTACAAGGCGTGCTGTGAATGATTTTGAACGCAACTCAATACCAACCAAAATACGCGTACGAGTCGGCGACAGAGCGACCAGTTCAATATCGGTACGGATTGTCATGCCATCCGCGATACCCGCGACCTTATACCCAACTGGAGAAGTGATTTCAGTCAACTTCGCTTCAAGGGTACGACTGCGCCCTCGAAACTTGAACGCGATCTTCCATTCTGAGCCTGCTTTAGGCGCCCCTTGGTCCTGATCAGACCGCGTAACCTGTGCACCATGGCGCAAAGCCTTACGCTCAAAGGAAGCGAAATCCGTAACTTGCGCGAAGACATACTCAGCAGGTGCTTCGATATCCTCTCGTGTACTGAATTTCATCTAGCGGATCCCTTTTTGGACGTTCATAGTGCTTATTGGTTAATCGAGTCGGTCTGCCAACCAATTTTCTAACAAAAAATGTGCAATCGCACCCTTTCTTGCCGGAAGTATCTCTGGGTGCTGCCCCGCAAACGCCCGCGCAATATCTTCGCGTGTGACCCATCGTGCGTCTTCAATTTCAGCGGGATCAATGGTGATATCGGTACTGGTCGCAACGCCATAGCACCCAAACATCAATGACGACGGGAATGGCCAAGGCTGACTGGCAAGGTATTTCACTTCGCCAACGTGGATGCCTGATTCTTCCAGAACTTCGCGTCTGACGGCCGCTTCCATCGTCTCACCCGGCTCAACGAAACCAGCAAGCAAGGAATACATTCCTTCTGGCCAGCCCGGCGAACGGCCCATCAGGACGGAATTGCCATGTGTGATCAGCATAATCACCACGGGATCGGTACGTGGGAAATGATGCCCACCGCACGCTCCACAGTCACGTTGCCAGCCACCCATTGCGAATGCGCTTTCTTGACCACAAACCGCGCAAAAGCGGTGTGATCTATGCCAGCCAAATATCGCCCGCGCAGTCGCTGCCAATTCCGCATCAAGCGGGGCAAGCTTGCTCATTACTGTACGCAGTTCTACAAACACCGCGCCTTCAGGCATTGCCGGGTGATGCTGTTCAGAAGCATCAGCAAAGCTGTTCAATGCCTCAACGTCCAAATCTTGGGGTGTCCAAGCTGACAAATCTGCCGCGAAGATAGGGTTGGTGTCCTGCCCCAAGAATATAAAATCAGGGCCTGCATCCTTAATCACAGGATGGTCAAAGGGAACCCGAACCAATGCACCGTCCTTCAGCATCGGTTTTCCGCGCCACAAAAGAATAGCCCTAGAGTCCTGTTGTTTAACAATATCAACCGCCTGTACGCGCAATTGAGCCGCACGATCAAGGCCAGACCCACCAAATGTAACCGTCTCTGCAATCTTCATAAGACCGAAATGGCACGGTAACGACAGAAGTTCAATTTATTCCGTATGTAGGTGCTGGCGCCCGCCAACACACCGCCTATAGTTGCGCCATGAATACTGACCTTGTTGATTTTCGTGAACGTAAAAATAGGAATGCCGTCCCGACAGGGCACCTGCGCATCATGGAAACGACAGATTTGCATATGCAAATTCTTGATTACGATTATTTCGCAGACCACCCTGACAAATCGACCGGCCTTATTCGGCTTGCCAACAAAATAGCGGCGCTGCGCGCTGCCCCCGATGTAACCACCCTACTGATGGACAATGGCGATTTTTTGCAGGGAAATCCCTTGGCCGACTATATTGCTGCCAATTGGGAACCGGGCCGGCTGCACCCGATGATCGCCGCCATGAATGTCATGGGCTACGATGCCCTGGGGCTTGGCAACCATGAATTCGACTATGGGGTCGACTTTTTGCGCAGCGCCTTGGACGGAACAGAATTTCCAGCGACCTGCGCCAATCTGCGCCTGACGGACGGACAGGAGCTTGTCCCACCCTACGCGATTCTTCAGCGCAACATTTCTTGCGACGACGGCATTACGCGGGCGATAAAGATCGGCGTTGTTGGGTTTCTGCCTCCGCAGGTATCAGATTGGAACCCCGACAAACTAAGCGGCATTGCCGAAACGACCGATATCGCGGCTTGCGCCAAACAGATTATCCCCAAGATGAAAGCCGAAGGCGCAGATATCATTATCGCCTTGTGCCACTCTGGGATTGGCGCGAATGATCACTATGAAGGCATGGAAAACGCTGCCGTTCCGCTCGCCTCGATCAAAGAAATCGACGTGATCCTTGCGGGACATACGCATGAGTTTTTTCCTGACCCCAATCGTTCGGTCAGCGATATTGTCGATCCGGTTTCCGGCACGCTACACGGAAAACCCACGGTGATGCCGGGGTTTTACGGCAGCCGGCTTGGGGTCGTTGACCTAAAATTGCGCTGGGTCGATGAAACATGGCAAATCCGAAGCCATAGGACCCGGCTTGCCAAAGGGGACCCGGGGCTAGCGCCTGAAAGCGCACTACCTCAACGGCTGAAGCAAGAGGTTTTTGCCGCGCATGTTGCGACCCTTGCCCATATTCGTCAGCCTATCGCGACAACGAATGATCATGTCCACAGTTACTTTACCACGATTGGCCCTGACCTAAGTCAACGGTTACTGGCCCAAGCACAACGCGCGCACGTCAAAGACGTTCTTGCCGGTACAGAACACGAAAGACTACCTGTGTTGGCTGCGACAGCGCCCTATCTATTCGGCGGGCGCGCCGGACCGGGCCATTATATCGACATCCCGCCCGGGCCAATCGCGCTACGTGATGCGGCGGCGATGTTTCCGTTTAATGACAAACTATGTGCCGTGCGACGCACCGGGGCCGAGCTGCACAGTTGGATTGAACGCGGCGCATCCCATTACCTGCAGGTCACTGTCGGTGAGCACGATCAACCACTTATTAACCCATGCAGCCCCGGTTACAATTGCGACGTCATTCACGGGCTGACATACGAAATCGACCTTAGCCAACCCGCGCGCTTTGACCCGGCAGGAGCGCTTATCAGTTCACAAAATTCTCGCCTGCGCGATCTGCGATATGATGGGAAACCCGTCCTTGATGATGACCTGTTTGTCGTCGCAGCAAACAGGTATCGGATCAATGGCGGCGGTGGCTATGTCCGCTGCCCAGACGAGGACCTACTATATTTGAGCACGCTTTCAGTACGGGATGTTTTGATCCAGTCTTTTAAGGGACAATCGAACATAGAAAGCCTTCCCGCGAAAGAATGGGAATTTACTCATCATCCAAACACTAGCGGAGTGTTTCCGTCTGCGCCCGCCGCACAAGATCACCTTGCAGAGCCAATTTCATATGTTGGCCAAGGTGAAAATGGCTTTGACCTTTACCGATTTACGTTCTGACGCTTGCACTGATGCGTCACTGGTCATATATGGGCATTGAGAGGTTGGCGCGGGCAAGTGCCTCGCCAACCTGGTCAGGTCCGGAAGGAAGCAGCCACAACGAGCCCCACTTGGGTCGATGTCCAGCCTCTCACCTAAAGCGAAATCGCCCAGCGATTTTGCGAACACGGACAGAGCGAAACGGCGAGGCCGTTTTGCGGAGTCCGCAAAGGCAAGCCGTGAACAAGGAGAACATTCATGATTGTACTATCTCCTCTCCCGGTTTGGGTGCGCTGAAACGAATTCCGTTCCCTCGTCCGGTTTCCGCTGGTAGAACAACGCTACCAGCCAACTTATTTCCTTTGACGAGGACACTTCATTGACAGATCTTACTCGCGACGCCCTTGGCTGGTCGCCATTCTTTATGTCTCAGCTCGATATTGATGAGCTTGAAACACTTACCCCCGCCCGCATTGCCACTGTCCATCGTGACCGTGTCGTGGGCTTCTCTGAAATCGGAACGCTTGAACTAACGCTTGATCCCGGGATCACGACGGCTGCCGTAGCAGTTGGCGACTGGGTACTTGCTGCGCCAGAACAATACCGCTTGATCAGGGTATTGGATCGCAAGACAGAATTGTCGCGCGGCACCGAATTCCATACGGGCGAAAAGCAACTGATCGCAGCGAATATCGACACGCTGTTTATCACGACATCCTGCAACAATGACTTTAACCCTGCGCGGCTCGAACGGTACCTTGCACTGGCGCACGATGCGATGATCACCCCCGTGATTTTGCTGACCAAAGCGGATCAATGTGACGATCCAGATGACTACGTCGATCAAGCGCGCGCACTCGGTCGTGGACTTGAAGTGATCGCCTTTGATGCAAAGTCAGACGACGTCATCGCAACGCTGGCACCTTGGTGTGGCAAGGGGCAAACAGTGGCACTGACCGGATCGTCTGGCGTTGGCAAAACCACCATCGCCAATGCGCTGACAGGCGGTAACGCCCTAACGCGCGACATCCGAGAAGACGATGCCCGCGGTCGCCACACAACAACTGGGCGATCCCTACATGCTATGCCATCGGGTGGTTGGCTGATCGATACCCCTGGCATGCGCGGGTTGGGCTTGGCCGAAGTGTCATTTGGCATCGACGCAACATTCCCGGAAATCTCGGAACTTGCTGAAAACTGCAAATTCCGAGACTGCGCCCACGATAGCGAACCAGGCTGCAAAGTGCAGGCAGCTATCGCAGCAGGAGAAATCGATCCGGATCGACTAAAGCGGTTCAAAAAGCTGAAGCGCGAAAACATCCAAGCAACAGAAACGATTGCCCAAGCACGTGACCGGTCCAAAAAGCTGGGCAAACACATCAAAAGCGTCATGAAAAAAAAGGGCCGCTAACCATTCGAGGAAACGAAAATGGCGATTACACCCGTTATCCCTCCTGCTTTCCAAACGGCTTATGAACAAATCAAAATGTCGCCCGGTGTCATATCGGGCGACCACCTTTTTCTGACGGGTATGACGGGCGGCGATCCAGATGGTCAAATGCCCTCGGACCCGGCCACGCAAATGCGGAATGCATTTGATAAGATCGGCTTAATCCTTAGCGAAGCGAACCTGCCCTTTGCTGCGATTGCAGAAATGACGACATACCACATAGGGCTGCGCAACCATTTCGCGCTGTTCGATCAGATCAGGCTTGAATACTTACAGCCACCCTACCCCGCATGGACCGCTATTGAAGCAGCAGGTTTACGTCGTGAAGGCGCAATTATCGAAATCAGAGTAGTGGCCAACGTCGGTACACAGAATAATATTAACCGCGCCGCGCCCATTCCAATTGGGCAAGCGTTTCAACCGCGCAAAGCCGCGCCCGCCGCAGTCGCATCAGTGCAACGTCTGGGTCTTCTCCGGCCGCAATCATAAGCCGCAGAACAATCATCCCGGACCTGCCGCAGCCACCTTTACAGTGGACCAACACCCTTTCGCCCGCATTCAAACACGCCAGCACGCGGTCGCGGACTTTCGGCCAATCAAGCTGACCGGGAACGCCAAAATCCGGTACGGGCAGATGTAGCCACGCAATGCCTGCGACCGAGAGATCTTCACCGAATTGCCCTGCGCCAAAATGCTCTAGCTCGGTCATACTCGTCATGCTTAGGACAATCGCAGGTCCCCACGCCTGCACCACAGCTAAGTCGCAGGGATACGAGCCGCTTGTCCCCGGTACTGGGGCGAGCGCAAGTTCGCCCACGCCCACAGCCAAACTATATACCGCGAAGTCAGACAATCCCGTGGTCCACAACTTGGCCCGGATGCTCCGCTGCCCACTCGGATAAGAATGATGACACCTTTGGGTCTCCCGCAAATTTTATCGCCTTTCGTGGCAACGCAACCCCATGTTCCAACGCAAGCTGCAAACACGCAAGGTGATCGCGTTCTTTGCGATCCGGGCAGTTTTCCGACCCGTGAATAATGGTGCTTAACAATGTGCCACCGAAGCCATTCACATAGCTAAGGTCCGGACCCAGCCGTAGAAAAAAGTCGGTCATATCAGGCAATCCGTGCCATCCGGCAAGCTGGACGGGCGGCACGCCTTGTCCGTCCGGTGCATCCCACGGCATGCCCAATGCGACCAATGCGCGGACGTGCTCCATGCGGTTCGGCAAAACCAGAACCTCGTGCAGGACATTTTTGAACGCCTGCGGAACCTTTGCGACATCTATCCAACGCCCCTCAACCACCTTGCCTACGGCGCAATCCGCAAGAATTTGTTCGATGTCGGTCAGGGTCGTATCAACGCTCTGCGCCTCCAACGCATCGCTTAAGCTCTGGTTTCCGAAGATCCGCGCAGCCGCATAGGTGCTTGCGCCATGAAAGGCTCGGTTAGGGTCAGCGCCAACGTTCAACAATATTTCCACCATCTTCGACGGTGATTGACGGCGTGCTGCGTGATGTAATGCGGGCATAGCTTCGTCCGGGGAGGCACCAGCAGCAAGCAGCATTTCAACCGCATCAACATCATGGAAATCCATCGCTCGCAAAAGCGCATTGGTCCCGACCGGATTCGCACCATGTTCAAGCAGCACCTTTAGACCCTCATGGTGGCCCAGCTCAGTCGCGTGATACAGACTTTCACCATCATCTGGGTTCGCGCCGTGCTCCAGCAGCCAGCGCGCCATTGGCATATTCCCCGCGTGACCAATCGCGCCATACAATGCCGACAACAGATGATTGCTGCCGGGATGTGCTGGATAGCCATCATTCACGTCGGCACCAGCACTTAGCAACAGTTCTGCAATCGCGAGCATATCTTGTTCTTTTTCCGGCCAAGCCGTCAGCATTTTCGAGAATGCCAAATGCAAAATTGGACGACGCGGACCAAGTTGGCGGGTCGCGATATGTGGATCATCTTTCAGCGTTTGGGTCACAGCATCCAGATCATACAATGCGACCTGCAAACCAAATGCGCCCGCAGCCAAATCTGGCGTATCAGACAGCAGTTGTTGCACGACATTCGTCTGCCCATGAAACAGTGCCGTTTTTAGACGTTGCTGTTTCGCGGCGCGATCCATGCCTTGGCTTTCGACTGCAGTCTTTAGCTGCGGCCAACTGGTAAAATCATTCTCGCGGGCGATGATGTGCAGAAAATCGGCGCGTTTCAATTCACCCGCGCGTGGCTTTACCGCATTCACACGGGTATTCGCGGCACGGTCACCGGATTGATACAGTTTTTGAAGAGCTTTCGCCTGCTGACGCAGCGCGTCTAATGGGTCTGTCATTGGCTTCCTCACCAGATAGGCCCGCCGGTTCGCTATTCCGGGCAAATGAGAAAGACCACATATGTGGGTCGTTCAGATCGTATCCGGGTGCTCTGCGCTTTCCGCGAACCAAGGATGCCGCCCGATATCGGCAGGTTTAGGTTAGCCGGGGCTGTATGAAGGCGCAACATCAATTAGAGATGGCATATATCCCAAGTCGCCATATAGTGAACGCATGTCATTAAAGCCTTCTATCTTTGCCCGGATAAGTAAAATCATACCCATGCCGGAACTGCCCCAACTTGGGCGAATGGTCGATATCCCAGTATATTTAGTTCACAATAGTGATGACCCAGAAGACTATTTCTTTATTTTTGATTTTGAGCTTTTCGTTGAACAATCTCGACAGGGATTATTTGTTCGGCCCAAGCTTCAGGTTTGGGCTGGGCGAGATGACTTCAACCGACCACGGTTCGCAGGGCAATTCCGAGAGAGCTTCACGCATGAATTTGACTTAGCCCGTGCAGCTCTGGAAAACTCCAACGAAAGTTCGGGGTGGTTCAGTTGGGGGGGCCTGAAAGAAATTGTCACGACCAATGGTGCAAGTTTTGTAGCTAATGTTGTGCTTCTTGTAAGTTTATCGGCAGGCAAAATGGTATGGAATGCTCTGTCGTTACCGCGCATTTTCGAGGGTCGATCAAAAGAATCCCAGCTTGAAGAAGCGATCAAATCGACGCAAGGAAAGGTCGACAAGGCGCTCGAAGCCATGGATATAAAATTGCACAAGCAGCTATGGGAGCACGCGTGGAACCGCGGTTCCACTGCTTCACCAAGCGGTTTGGATTTTGATGCGTGGCCACTTCCGAAAAACGTGGCCGAGCACCTCGACGACGGCAATAACAGTTCGTGGTGGTAGCAGTGCCTACCCCTCAACCCGAATGAACCCGGCGTAGGGTTCAATCAAATGGCAATGGAAAGCCCAAACGCCTGAGTTGCCTATGAGCATGGCGACACCACTCTTTTCTATATGTTACGCCACATACCCCCACATTACCCAAACCAAAAGACGCGTTGCGGTCGCAGTCAAACAGGTGGACCTTGGCGGCGAGCACCCTTAGGCTGTCCGCGATAGAATCCACTCAACAAAGGCCGCCATGACCGACACCCCAGCCTACCAAGTGCTCGCGCGCAAATACCGGCCCGAAACCTTTGTTGATTTGGTCGGCCAAGATGCCATGGTCCGCACCCTGAAAAACGCGTTCGAGGCTGACCGGATCGCTCAGGCCTTCATCATGACGGGTATTCGTGGCACCGGGAAAACGACGACCGCGCGGATCATCGCCAAGGGCATGAACTGCATCGGGCCTGACGGAAACGGCGGGCCAACAACGGAACCTTGCGGCGAATGCGAACACTGCACTGCCATCATGGAAGGTCGCCATGTTGATGTGATGGAAATGGATGCTGCATCCCGTACAGGTGTGGGCGATATCCGCGAAATCATCGACAGCGTTCACTATCGCGCGGCCTCTGCCCGATACAAGATTTACATCATCGACGAAGTTCACATGCTATCCAAGAACGCGTTTAACGCGCTTTTGAAGACGCTTGAAGAACCGCCCGCACACGTCAAATTTATCTTTGCGACGACAGAAATTCGGCAAGTTCCCGTAACGGTTCTGTCGCGCTGTCAGCGCTTTGATCTGCGGCGGATCGAGCCTGAAATCATGATTGCGCTCCTTCGTAAAATCGCCACTGGCGAAAACGCCGAGATCAGCGATGACGCGCTCGCATTGATTACCCGCGCCGCCGAAGGGTCTGCCCGCGATGCGACGTCCCTATTGGATCAGGCCATTTCCCACGGCGCTGGTGAAACCACCGCCGATCAAGTCCGTGCAATGCTTGGCCTTGCTGACCGCGGTCGTGTCCTTGATCTGTTTGATATGATCCTACGTGGTCAGGCCGCCGAAGCCCTGACCGAACTTTCAGGGCAGTACGCCGATGGGGCTGACCCGATGGCAGTTCTGCGTGATCTGGCCGAGGTCTGCCACTGGGTCAGCGTGATTAAAATCACACCGGAGGCCGCAGAAGACCCCACAATCAGCCCAGATGAACGTACGCGCGGTCAGGCGATGGCTGCCGAATTGCCCATGCGGGTCATGTCGCGGATGTGGCAAATGCTTTTGAAAGCATTGGAAGAGGTCGCAATGGCACCCAATGCCATGATGGCCGCCGAAATGGCCGTAATCCGACTAACCCATGTCGCTGACTTACCGACGCCAGATGAATTGGTTCGCAAGCTACAAAACGCAACGCCGCCGCCAAACGGTGGCCCATCGGGCGGCCGCCCTGCCCCGGCAGCAGGTAGCGCAACAAACGCAATGTCGAGCACGCCAGCCCCGACGCACAGCGGTCCCAGCGGGCCTTCTGCATCAGGAGCACAAACTGCGGTCGCCTTGTCGACCGACGCCTTACAACACTACGCGCGGTTCGAAGATGTCGTTGAACTGATCCGCGCCCACCGCGATGTGAAGTTGCTGGTCGAAGTTGAAACCGGTCTACGGCTCGTCAATTACCAACCCGGTCGGATTGAAGTGAACCCAACGGCTGATGCAGCCTCTGACCTTGTCGGGCGACTTGGGTCACGACTGCAAGCATGGACGGGCAATCGCTGGGTCATCACCGTAATGAACGAAGGTGGCGCACCCACCATCGCTGAGGTGCGCGATGCGGCCGAAAACGCGATCAGGCAAGAAGCATTCGAACATCCGCTAGTTCAGGCGGTGATAGCGGCCTTTCCTAAGGCGCGCATCACTGACATCCGAACAGAAGCCGACAAAGCGCAGGATGCGCTCGAAGATGCGCTGCCCGAAGTCGATGATGAATGGGATCCTTTCGACGAAGACTAAGCCTCCGTTGCCAATTGCGCGCGCAGACCCTATCTGAAGGCCAACAAGACAGGAGATACAGACATGCTTAAAGGACTAGGTGGTCTTGGCGACATGGCCAAGATGATGAAACAAGCCCAAGAAATGCAGGGCAAAGTTGCCCAAATGCAAGCTGACCTTGAAAACGTCATGGTCGAAGGCGTCAGCGGTGCAGGCTTGGTAAAAGCAACTGCAACCGCCAAAGGTGAATTGAAGGGGCTGGACATCGATCCATCCATCTTTAACGGTGACGAAAAAGAGGTGGTCGAAGACCTGATTTTGGCCGCCATCAAAGACGCGCAAGGCAAAGCGGCAGAGCGCAGCCAGCAAGAAATGGCAAAAATGGCCGAAGACATGGGGCTACCTGCGGGAATGAACCTACCTTTCTAAGGCGAATGAATTTTCTAGAAAATTCATGACACAGAACAAATTTAGCTAAATTTGTTCGCGGCACCGGGAACCGTATGACTAACGGCACAGAAGACCTTGATAATCTGATCGCGCTGATGGCCAAGCTTCCCGGTCTTGGCCCGCGCTCAGCGCGTCGTGCCGTGTTGCATTTGATCAAAAAACGTAGCCTCGTGCTGATCCCGTTGGCCGAGGCGATGCATCGCGTTGGATCAACGGTGCGCGAATGCCTGAATTGTGGGAACGTGTGCACATCAGACATCTGCGACATTTGCCAATCTGAAAAACGCGCCATCGGCCAAATCGCTGTCGTCGAAGACGTCGCCGACCTATGGGCGATGGAACGGGCGAATGTATTCAAGGGGCGCTACCACGTATTGGGTGGCACACTTTCAGCCCTAGACGCCGTTGGCCCCGATGAATTGCGCATTCCCCAACTGCTGGACCGCGTAAAGACCGAGAACGTCACCGAAGTTATCCTTGCCCTAGGCGCAACCATCGACGGGCAAACCACAGCCCACTACATCGCTGACCAGCTACCGGGTGTCAGCGTCACGTCTCTCGCGCAGGGTGTCCCTGTAGGTGGTGAACTGGATTACCTTGACGATGGGACAATCACCGCTGCGCTGAACGCGCGTAAGGCGCTTTAACTATGTGACATTTGGCCTAGCGCCTTTGCCAAAGCATCAAACACAATCCGGATACGACGGCTTGTGTGCAATTCCCGATGCGTTGCTAACCATATAGGAAAACGGATCGGCTCGAGTTTGGGCAAGACCTGCTCGACCCCCGTTACCTTTTCCCAAGTCTGGCAGGGCATCGCTGCAATGCCCAACCCCGCCCGCATCATTTCCCACATCACAACACCGCTATCTGACGTACTGCGAAACTGATCCGGTGATAGCTGTATACCCCGCGAGGCAAAGAACGCATTCATCTCTGCAGGGTCGTTAGGCCCAATAAACGCGTGCTGTTTGAGGTCATTCACGCCTTTGGGTCTACCATATTGATCAAGATAGGACGACGCTGCAAACAACCCCGCATCGAAATTGCCAATCAGCCGTGCAATCAATTCGGGCTGCGTCGGGCGCACATTACGTACGGCAATATCAGCATCTCTACGCGTCAGATCCTCAATATGGTTCGAGGCGACAACTGCAATCTCGATCCCCGGCGCGGTCTCGCGCAACTGCATCAAGATACGCGGCAGATATGCCGCCGCGAACAGATCGCTTGCCGTAATTGAAACGCGGCCTGACACCGACTGCGACTGCCCGGCAGCGACCATAGAAATGCGGCTCGCCGCGTCGCCCATGGCCTGCACGTGTTCTAGCAAGTCTTTGCCAGCAGTCGTAATTACGAGGGCCTTGCCGACACGCTCGAACAGGGTAACCCCTAAATCAGCCTCTAGCCCGGCTACTTGTCGCCCCAAGGTGGGCTGAGTTGATCCCATCGCACGCGCGGCTGCGCTTAGCGATCCCTCTTCGGCGGTCGCTAAGAACGCGCGTATTTGGTTCCAGTCAAATGATACGGCCTGCCAATTCATACATATATGTATATCAGATCGCCATTTTTAGGCAATTTATATGCGAAAGCAGCACAAGTAGAATGTCAGCAATTCAGAGGATCAGCATTTACAAAAAAGGAACCCCAAGATGTCGACCGCAGCCTTCTGGGATAAAATTGCACCCAAATACGCCAAGAAGCCCGTACCTGATGAATCCGCATATCAAGCCACGCTGGAACGGACGCGCAGCTATCTTACCCCTGCAGATCACGTGCTTGAAATCGGATGTGGGACAGGCAGCACCGCGCTGCACTTAGCGCCAGCAGTTACACATATTACCGCGACGGACATTTCGTCCCAAATGCTGGCTATTGCAGAGGCCAAGCTAAGTGATGATGCGCCAAGCAACATCAGCTTTCTTCAGGTTCCGGCGCTAAAGCCGTTGGCCGCAGCCCCTTTCGACGCGATCTGCGCGTTTAGCATTCTGCACTTGCTTGACGATTTACCTGCCGCCATCGCGCATTTGAAAGCGCAGGTTAAGCCGGGTGGATATGTTATCTCTAAGACTGGCTGCATCGGCGATATGAACCGCGCCATTCCTTTGGTTATTCGCCTCATGCAGCTACTCAAGAAAGCCCCATTCGTGAACGTATTTACGGCTGACGCCCTAGAGGCCGCGTTCCGCGGTGCCGGCTTTCAGATCGTGGAGACTGGTCATTTTGGTAAGGACAAGACCACTCATTTCATTGTGGCGCGTCGCCCTGCATAAAAAAAGCGCGCCACCACATGGTGACGCGCCTTTTGAATGATCAGTCTGACAATGATTAGTCGTCTTTTTCGTCGCTATCGGGCAAGTTAAAGAAGCTGTCCGCATCTGTGACATCACGATTGTCTTCTTCGTCCTCATCGTCGCCACGTGGGTCAGACAGGCTGAATGTTTCCAGCCCAGAAATCGCGGCTGGGATCTTTGGCTCTGGCTCCATGCCAAGTGATTGCTCGGTGCTGACCAGCTTACGACGTTCGTCATCTGACATCGCGCCGCCTTCGGCCGCTTTCTTAGCGTTCGCTTTTTGAACTGCAGCGTCCAGTTCAGATTGCTTACATAGGCCCAGCGCAACAGGATCGATTGGGTCGATGTTGTTGATGTTCCAGTGTGTGCGTTCACGGATCGCCTGAATGGTTGGCTTGGTGGTACCAACAAGCTTGCTAATTTGACCGTCGGACAGTTCGGGGTGGAACTTAACCAACCAATAGATCGAAGCAGGACGATCCTGGCGTTTGGACAGTGGTGTGTAACGTGGTCCGCGACGCTTTTCTTCGCCCGCAGATGCTGGGTTGAATAGCAGCTTCAACTTGTGAAGCGGGTTCGCTTCAGCTTTGTCGATTTCTTCTTGGGTCAGCTGTTTGTTGGCAATCGGGTCAAACCCTTTGACGCCAACCGCGACATCACCGTCAGCAATGCCTTGCACCTCTAGCTCGTGCAGACCGCAAAAGTCAGCGATTTGCTTAAAGGTGATGGTTGTGTTGTCGCACAGCCAAACAGCGGTCGCTTTGGCCATAATCGGTGTATCGGACATCTTTCATCTCCATCGTAATTTCAGACAAGCCTTTCCCGCGCCCTTAAACTAGGCAGACTGTGGGAACAGCCGGGTTCGCATTGTCGGGGAACTTGAACCCTATATAGTAGCCCAAACGACTTTAGGAAAGATCAAAATGCGCAGGCTTATTGCCCTACTACTGCTTATCACATCCTCAGCCCAAGCACAGGATGCTGCTGGAGACTTCGATTACTACGTCCTTTCACTCTCGTGGTCCGCGAACTGGTGTGAACTGGAAGGCGATGCACGCAATTCACCGCAATGCGAGGAAAGCGAAGATTTCGACTGGGTTCTTCACGGCCTTTGGCCGCAATACGACCGCGGGTATCCGTCGTTCTGTCACACATCCTTCCGTCCACCAAGCCGCGGCCAGACAGGCGATATGGCCGACATCATGGGTACATCTGGGCTGGCGTGGCATCAGTGGCGCAAGCACGGCGTATGCACTGGCCTTTCACCCGATGATTATTACGACCTATCGCGCGAAGCATATGCGCGCGTTGTCCGCCCACCGGTCTTTCGTACCATTGACCGTGACATCACGGTGCCTGCACGCGTGATCGAAGAAGCATTTCTGAAGGATAACCCAACCCTAGAGGCTGATCAGATCACCATCACCTGCAAATCTGATTACATCCAAGAGGCACGCATCTGCATGACCCGCGACCTAGAGTTCCGCACATGTGGACCAGATGTCATCCGCGATTGTAGTATGACGGACGCACAGTTCAGCCCAATGCGCTGATCGAAAAACAAAAAAGGCGCCAAGTTTCTGGCGCCTTTTGGAAAACTAGGGTCTGCGCAAACTTATGCGCCGGTATTAACAGGCTCTTGTTCGGCCTGCATTGTGCTGCCATCTTTCAACGTAATAAGGCCACGCTCTTCACGGCAGAACGGCGTTCCGTCCCGGCGCAAGCGCGGAGTCATGTAGCCTTCGATGCCATCGTCAATATACCAATGCTGACACCCATCTGGGTCTACCCAAATCGATGCGATGCCGTCAGGAAGCGGCCCGCCGTCAAGTCCACCGTCAACAGTGCTACCGTCTTTGCGCGATGCCTCGCATCCGCTAAGAACGCCCACCACTAGAACAACGGACGCAGCCCGAACCATATTTTTAGTTTTCATCTTCGCCCTCACAACGACAACCATACTCAATCGATTGCACTGTACACCAGATTTTCAATCGATGAACGCCTATCACGTGTAAAAACACGTATCTAGTGCGCATTATGCAACAGCAAACATGCTTATTACCAAGAAACTTCAACTCAATTTTAAGTTGTTTTACATAGATGACGTATCAACTCGCCGCTCGGATCACTTAGGCCTTCCACCACGTCAAAATGATTTTTATCAGGTTCAACCTCAAGGGCGCAGCCCCACATATCTGAGAGGGCATGAGCCTGATCAATAAATACTGGCCTTTCGCTACCACCCACCCAAACGATCACCGGGATCTGTGGCGCGGACATATTCACAGGGCTTTCAACCCTAGCAGTATCAAAATCAAGCCTTAGATCCGCGTTCATTGAGGTGCGCATCAGTGGAACCAAATCAGCGACTGGCGATACTGGAACAACCCGGGTCAACCTATCGTGCCATGGCTCTGGCAGTCTGGGCGCTGTCATACGTGCCACCAACTGCCCCCCAGCAGAGTGCCCAACCAAGAGAATCGGTCCCAAAACACGCTGTGAAATAACGCCTATCGCAGCCGATATCTGATCTCCGATTTCGGGGATACTGGCATCAGGACACAGATCATACGACGGTATCGCCACTGCCCAACCATGCGCCATCGGGCCAGCAGCCAGATGCGACCAATACGATTTATCAAACTGACGCCAATACCCTCCATGCACAAAAACGACCACTCCGCGTGCCAGACGGGGCGGATGGAACAGATCAAAGCGGTGCCGCTGGCCTTCGCCATAAGGCAAATCCAGTTCGCATAACGCTGTCGTGCGAAACGCTGCGGCAAGTGCAGCCCATTTATCCGGGTAGGTATCCCCATCTGGGATATATGCCGCATTGGCAAATGCATCGTCTAATTCCATGGTCCCCCCTTTACGCCGCCCTAAGTGCAGGGTCAGATAGCGACAAACATAGGGAGCCTAACATGCTTGATGAATCGACCAACCTCAAATCCATGCTCACGCGCCCTGATCTGGTTTGCGAAGCAGCCTTTGTGTCAGGTGAATGGGTCCCGGCAGCAAACCGTGCCAACTTTGAGGTCACAAACCCTGCGCGCGGTGATGTCATTGCCGTGGTTCCAGACTTGTCCCGCGCCGAAGTAGCTGAGGCTATCTCTGCCGCTGAAAAGGCACAGAAACCATGGGCCGCCCTTGCCGCTAAAGAACGCGCAAAAGTGCTGCGCAAATGGTTCGATCTGCTAATTGAAAACCAAGAAGATCTCGCAACCATTTTGACGTCCGAACAGGGCAAACCTTTGGCCGAGGCGCGCGGAGAGATCGCCTATGGCGCGTCATTCATCGAATGGTTCGGCGAAGAAGCAAAACGCATCTATGGCGAAACCATTCCCGGCCATATGGCCGACAAGCGGATCACTGTCATCAAACAGCCAATTGGTGTCGCTGCCGGCATTACCCCGTGGAACTTCCCCAATGCGATGATCGCGCGCAAAGTGGCCCCTGCCCTTGCCGCTGGCTGTGCCTTTGTCGTGCGCCCTGCGTCACAAACGCCGCTGTCCGCACTTGCCATGGCGAAGCTGGCAGAAGAGGCAGGCGTTCCCAAGGGGCTGTTTTCCGTTGTGACATCAAACGCGGCCGAGGAGATAGGCAAGGAATTCTGCGAAAACCAAATCGTACGCAAACTGACATTTACCGGGTCGACCCAAGTCGGCCGCATCCTGCTGCGTCAGGCTGCTGACCAAGTCATGAAATGCAGCATGGAACTGGGAGGCAACGCACCGTTCATCGTGTTTGACGATGCTGATCTTGATGCCGCCGTTGAAGGGGCAATCGCCTGTAAGTTCCGAAACAACGGTCAAACCTGCGTTTGCGCCAACCGTATCTATGTCCAAAAAGGTGTCTATGATGCGTTTGCGGCCAAATTCACAGCGGCGGTCGAAGCCCTGCGCGTCGGTGACGGCCTGACAGATGGCACAACGCTTGGCCCGCTGATCGAACCCAAAGCCATCGACAAGGTCCAAAGCCATCTTGATGATGCACTTGCTAAAGGCGCAACGGTACTGACGGGCGGTAGACCGCACGATCTGGGCGGCTTGTTCTTTGAACCAACGATCATCAGCAACGCGACCAAAGACATGGCTGTCAGCACCGATGAAACCTTCGGCCCATTCGCGCCCCTATTCATGTTCGAAGACGAAGATGACGTGATTTTTCAAGCGAATGACACGATCTTTGGGTTGGCCTCCTATTTCTATGCCAAAGACCTTTCACGCGTGACCAAGGTCGCCGAAGCACTGGAATACGGTATCGTGGGCGTGAACACCGGCATCATATCAACCGAGGTCGCCCCCTTTGGCGGCGTTAAGCAATCCGGACTTGGCCGCGAAGGTTCATCACACGGCATCGAAGATTACCTCGAGATGAAATACATCTGCGTCGGTGTTTGATTAATCAGAACCGAGCCAAACGCCATGCCTGCTGACAAAAGCGGGCATGGCCACAAAGCGTATCCATCAAGAACGCCCAATACATCAACGCAACACAACCACAAGTAATGTTGCCGAATTGCACACAATACAGCAAACCAAGTGCGAATTTTCAAAAACTGTGCGCAAATCAGCAACAGTTGCTGTCAAATCTCAACAAATCATCGTACAAACTTCGGCTTCATTTTCAGTCTTTATCTGAATGTAAAATTTTTAACCATTTGGAATAATTTACATTTACGCGACGCCGTTACGAAACTGTCACGTAACTGTAACAAAACTGACGTGCTTTCGAGGCATCTGTGTGGCCGCCAACACGAATGGCACCACAACGATCGTCCAAACGAAAGGCCAAGCACATGCACCTCAACCTCACACCTTTAGCGCGACTTGCCGTCGCTACCTGTATGTGTCTGGCCCAGCCAGCTTTTGCGCAAGAAGTTTCACTAACCACCAACGATGGCGAAATGGCGCTCGCGGGTGAACTGATAGAATTCACCAACGGATTTTACATCATGCGCACCGACATCGGGCAGGTCCAAGTCCCCGCTTCGCTGGTTAGCTGCTCTGGTGCGGCTTGCCCTGTCGGTGGTCAAGCTGCTCTCGACTTCACCATCAAAGGCTCGGATACGATTGGCGCAGAGCTCATGCCGCTGTTGGTGCGCGGCTATGCCGAAAGCCAGCGGGCTGTCGTCGAAAACCAGACAGTGGGCGAGCGTCAACATGTTCTTACCGTGATCGGCGACGAAGGCATCGGTGACACACTTTTTACAACGCTGATTGAGGATCACGGGTCAAGCACAGGCTTCCGCGGATTGCTTGATCTATCCACGCAAATTGGCATGTCATCACGCCGGATCAAAAGCGCCGAAGTCACGGCCCTTGCAGAGGCAGGTTTGGGCGACGCGCTCAGCTTTGAACAAGAGCACGGGATTGCCGTCGACGGCCTGCTAGTGGTGGTTCACCCCGATAACCCAGTCGATGCGCTGACCGAAAAACAGATTTCTGATCTGCTGTCGGGCAAAGTCAGCAACTGGTCTCAATTGGGTGGCGCCGACCTGCCGGTGACCGTTTACACGCGCGATGGGAACTCTGGGACGTTCGCAACCGTTGCGGGCAAGTTTCTTGACCCTTTCGACGCATCGCTTGCCGCGCAAGCTCGGATCGTTGCAGGCAACTCTGAAATGTCTGAATCTGTCTTTGGTGACCCCGGTGGCATCGGCTACGTGGGCTTTGCGTTTCGTGGGGACAACAAACCATTAGGCCTGATTTCGAGCTGCGGGATCGCGGCCGAGGCCTCTACTTTCGCGGCTAAGACTGGGGAATACCCACTCCAGCGGACGTTGTTTCTATATACGACCAACGCTGAACTGCCTGCGCGTGCGCAGGGTCTTCTTGCCTATGCAAAATCACCAGCGGCTGATGGGGTCATCGAAAAATCTGGTTTCATCGGGTTCAATATCGACAGTCGCGAACTTGCTCGCTCTGCCCAAAGCATCCGCGCGCAAATCGATACCAACGAAAGCCGCCAAGAACTCGCCGCCTTGCGGGAACTATATATCGACATGCTCGAATGGCGCCGCCTCTCCCCCACCTTCCGCTTTCAGACGGGTTCCTCAAACCTAGATAACGCGTCGCGTCGCGATCTACTGCGCCTGACCAGCTATCTCACAAATGATCCCGACATTTCCGAGGTCGCCTTGGTGGGCTTCACGGACGCAGACGGTGCTTTCGATGCGAACCGTACGCTAGGCTATGCACGGGCTGAAGCGGTGCTGGGCAGCATATCCTCCCAAGTTGCCGGATCGAGCTTTGACCCCGCCAACGTCCAAATCAAAAGCTACGGAGAGCTAAACCCGGTCGCCTGCAACTCTGAATTTGCAGGGCAGCGCCTGAACCGCCGCGTCGAAGTCTGGGTGCGCTAATAATGACCGGGTGGCGCGTAACGTGCCGCCCGGTTTCACCCATCCATATTTGTGGTCTGATCGGCAATATCATCGAAAATCAGTCGAAAAATGCGCTTCATTCAATCGCGCCACATTTCGCACAGAAATAAATTTTCAGATGTCGCCAAGGATTGACCATTCCACCGCGTCCAACCACCGTGATGCGTATGAAAACCAGTGACGAAGACCTCGCGGCAGCAGCCGCAAATGGCGATGGGGCGGCTTTTGCCAACCTGCTTGATCGCCATTACGATAGGTTATTCGCGTTTTGCTTTCGATTGACCGGCCAAAGGGCTGAGGCCGAAGACCTGACACAAGACATTTGCGCCGCCCTTCCCGCCAAACTGGGCAGCTACCAACGCCGCGCCAAAGTGACCACTTGGTTATACCGCGTCGCCGTAAATGCAGCCCACGACCGCCGCCGAAAACGCGCGACTTACACTAAGGCGACGTCTGGCTGGGGCGATTGGGAAATCGCACGCAAGGCCGAACAAACAGAAACGACCGAAGCACTGGACTGGCTGACGGCCGCGATGAACCAACTAACCGACGATCTACGCGATACGCTCGCGCTTGTTCTTGATGATATGACCCATTCCCAAGCCGCTGAAATCCTTGGCGTATCCGAAGGCACAATCAGCTGGCGCATATCCGAAGCCAAAAAAGCCCTACGCGCCATCAAAGAAAAGGAGGCCGCAGAATGACCGACGATCTCGACGACCTCAAATCCCTGATGAACATGGCCACGCCGCGCGCAGATGAAACACGCCGCGCCGAAAACATCGCGCTGGCCCGCAAAAATTTTGACGACCTCCAAGGATCACGCGAAGCGCCGCGTCCTACTCCTGTAACCGGGCGCAACGCCCTTTGGACAGGAGTAACAACCATGCTGAGCGCAATGACATCAAAAGCGGCACTAACAACGACCACGGCAATCGTGGCGTGCGGGTTTCTTGTGTTGACCCCTGCGGGGCAAAGTCTTTTAACGCCGCCAACTCCGACCGAGCCCGTGCTAACGAAATTGACCGAGGCACCAGCAGCTGACGATACGCGCGCATCTGAAAACGCAGAACTGCGGATCGCTGAAGAAGTCGCCGTTCAGGAGGCTATTGCCCCCTTGGCATCACCTGTCGATCGCGACCATCCACCTGTCCCCGAGGCTTTTGCTTTCGAGGGAATTGCTGCGGAAGCGCCTGCGGCGATGGTGTCCGAAACGGCCCCGCCACCCCCCGCTGCGCCAGCAACAGCACTGGGTTCAGTAAATCGTAAAGAAACATCTCAATCGGTACTTAGCCCGATTGCAACTAGCGACCTGTACGCGTCAGCACCAATGGAGTCTGTCATGGCGGATGAGGTAGCGCCTCAGCCCCCCCAAGGACCGTCAACGCTCTCAGCCCGCGGCAGAATTGCCCCAGACCCAAACCCTATTGCAACGCAACCAAACACCGAAACCTACGCCAACGCGGCCCCGAACCCGCTGAAAATCACGTCCGAAGAACCTGTTTCAACGTTTTCAATCGACGTGGACACTGCGGCATATTCGGTGGTGCGGTCGTCCTTATCGCGGGGCCAGTTGCCGCCTGCAAACGCCGTGCGTATTGAGGAATTGATTAACTACTTCCCATACGACTACCCAGCCCCCGACGCGGGCGATGCACCTTTCCGCACCACCGTTTCCAGCTTTGAAACACCATGGAACCCGGACACGCAATTGGTGCATATTGCACTGCAAGGACAAATGCCCGCGTTGGATGACCGCCCACCGCTGAATTTAGTATTCTTGATCGACACGTCGGGATCAATGAACAGCCCGGAAAAGCTACCGCTGCTCAAACAATCCTTCCGCATCATGCTAGACCAACTGCGCGCGCAAGATCAGGTCGCGATAGTTGAATATGCGGGCAGTGCGGGACAGGTTCTTGCGCCAACGGCGGCCTCTGACCGCGAGACGATCTTGCAAGCCTTGCAATCGCTTGGTGCAGGTGGGTCGACCAATGGGCAAGGTGGTCTGGAACAGGCCTATGCCGTGGCCCATACGATGGCCGAAGACGGCGAGGTCAACCGCGTGATCCTTGCCACCGATGGTGATTTCAACGTGGGGGTAAATAACCCCGAAGCGCTGAAGGATTTCATCGCCGATAAACGTGACACTGGGACATACCTGTCTGTGCTGGGCTTTGGCCGTGGCAATTTGGACGACGCGACAATGCAAGCGCTGGCGCAAAACGGTAACGGGACCGCCGCCTATATCGACACATTGTCCGAGGCGCAAAAAGTTTTAGTGGATCAGTTATCGGGCGCGCTGTTCCCGATTGCGGGCGACGTCAAAGTACAGGTCGAATTCAACCCAGCCCGGGTCGCCGAATATCGGCTGATCGGATACGAAACCCGCGCGTTGAACCGCGAAGATTTCAATAATGACAAAGTCGACGCCGGAGAGTTGGGCGCGGGGCATTCGGTGACGGCGATCTATGAAATCACCTCTGTCGGCAGCCCTGCCCAACTTAGCGATCCGCTCCGCTATGCGCCGAACACGGTCGCGGCCACATCGGACGAATTGGGCTATGTCAAACTGCGCTATAAGGCACCGGGCGAAGACATCAGCCGACTCATTGAAACGCCGATCATCGGGCAAAGCATCCCCGGCACCGAAGCCAGTTTTGTAGCAGCAATCGCAGGCTTTGGGCAACTGCTGCGTGACGATAGCTATTTGGGCGACTGGGGGTATGAAGACGCCATCGCACTGGCCAACGCGAACCGTGGCGACGACAACTTCGGCTACCGGACAGAGGCCGTGCAACTGATGCGCCTCGCACAAAGTCTTTCAAAGTAAGGATCAATATCAGGGCGGGTCAGCGTACCTGCCCTATTATGAACCTAACGCATATAGGCCTTCGTATCCATAAAGTGCTGTAGCGTCTGGTCTTTTTGTGGGCGGAACTTACCTGCTTCTGTAAGCTGGCCGATCCGATCCAATCGGAACATTCGAAAATCATTTCGTAATTCGCACCAGCAAACGGCAGTCCAGACTTTACCCCAGAACCAAACGCCAAGCGGGCGCACGATCCGCTGGCTTTCGTTACCTTTCTCATCTTCATAGGTAATATCGAACCGGATCAGATCTTCGGCTGCAGCTTCGAACTGGTCGATATAATCCCGCCAAGTGCCGCCGTGCCAAGGCATTGTCACAGCATGCACGTTGACTTGGCCGACCTTTTGCCGGGCGTCATCGGGTAGAACAGTGTCGATCTTGACCAGCGCCTCTTGAGCGGCAGCGGCCATTTTTGTCCCGCCCCAGCTTTGCAAAATCCGAGCGCCTGCAACCAGTGCGACGATCTCTTCTTGGGTGAACATCAGCGGCGGCAAGTCATAGCCATCACGCATGAGGTACCCAACACCTGCCTCACCATCAATGGGCACACCCGACCCGATCAAATGCGCGATATCGCGGTAAATCGTGCGCGGTGTGACCTCTAGCTTTTCGGCCAACTGCGCGGCCGTAATGAGCCGACCGCCCCTAAGATACTGAAGTATCTGGAAAAGACGGTCGGCCCGGCGCATTAGGACGCGGCCTCAAATATACCCAGTGAGTTGCCGTCCAAGTCTTTGGCATATGCAAAGCGCCCCGGTGGGATCGTAATGATTGGGCTTACGATTTCACCACCTGCGGATTCGCAACGCTTCATCGTGGCCTCCAATCCGTCCGGTACATAAAGGTGAATGGTATTTCCACCGTCAGCCGCCGGTTTTCCGGGGTACAGATGCCCGCCGATTGCATTTCCGGTTGCACCGAACATCGCCATCGGGTTGGGGCCAGAGTTGTCGATCGTCATACCAAAGTCAAAGACGTCATTATAAAACGCGACCGACTTTTCCATGTCAGTCACGGGGATTTCTGTCCATGCTACTGCGTGTTTGGTCATCTCTCATCTCCAATGTTTAAGGTTGATGACAGTAGTTAACCATACCCCTACTGACAGCGTTGTGTCAGCAGTGTTTCAGTATGGCCGATATTTTAGGAAATCCATGCAAGCCCGTCTTGTGTCGTCTCGGATGGCCCGTATTCGCCGCTGACCCATCCTTTGTAGCCGTCGGCATCTAGCTGAGCAAAAAACGCAGGATAGTCGATCTCACCTTTATCAGGCTCAGTTCTATCTGGCGTTTGGGCGACCTGCACGTGAACCGTATGTTTACGCATGCGGTCCCAAGCCGCCATTACATCGCCGGTGATCTTGGCAGCATGATAAGCGTCAAACTGTAGGCGCAGATTGGGTGCATCGACGGTTTTAATAATCTCGGCCGCCAGATCGAAATCATTCATAAAGTAGCCCGGCATTTCGCCGTGATTGATCGGTTCAATTGTCAAACTTTGCTTTGGGGCTTGGGCTGCGGCCCATCGCAGGTTTTCGGTGTAAACCTGTTTGGCCTGATGGCCTTGGGCCTGACCCGACATGATATGCAGGTGTTCCGCGCCAAGGGTTTTGGCGTATCTGACCGCCCGGTTGAAATCGCGCTGAAACCGATCTTGAAGGTCCGGTACAGCCGCCCAGCCCGGTTCGCCACCTGCATAATTCGGCGGCGGGCAGTTTATCGAAACCATTTTCAAGTCATGCCTTGAGAGCTGGTTCACCACATCTTGGGCATTCACGTCATAGGGAAACTGTACTTCAACGCCGTCAAACCCTGCTTCTTTGGCAGCGGCAAAGCGTTCAAGAAGCGGCAATTCAGTAAACAGCCATGTTAGGTTTGCACAGAATTTCGTCATGTGTTTCTGCCCCTTAAAAACCATCGCGCAGGAATATGGCGCAGTGTTAGCAAAACAGCCGACGCCTCACCATATCTAGCTTTGCATCGCGATACGGCATGGCCAATATACACCAAGGTTACAGACACCTAGAAAGGGTCGCCCATGGAACATGAGTTTTGGCATGCGCGCTGGGAAGGGAATAGAATTGCCTTCCATGAAGGGTCCGAAAACGCGCTGATAAGTGCGCATTTTTCGAAAATGCAACTCGCTCCTAATAGCAAAATTTTCGTCCCCTTATGCGGCAAAACGCGCGATATCGCTTGGCTGCTATCACAAGGTCACAGCGTTATTGGCGCGGAATTAAGTGAACTCGCTATCAGACAGCTATTTAGTGAACTTGGTGTCAGCCCCAAGATCACCGATCTGGCCGACCACAAACACTACCATGCGCCGCACCTGGATATCTATGTCGGGGATATCTTTGCGCTTGCGGGCGAAATGATCGGCCCGGTTGAGGCAATCATCGACCGCGCTGCGCTTGTCGCACTGCCAAGCGGCATGCGCAGAGACTATGCGGCGCAGCTAACTAGCTTAACAGCTAAAGCGCCCCAATTACTTGTGACCTACGAATATGATCAGTCAGCCGCGAAGGGACCGCCATTTTCTGTCTCTGCGGATGAAGTGCGTTCACTGTACGAAAACGACTACGCCATTGCTCTGCTAAAGACGGTTTCCGTCGATGGTGGGCTACGCGGCACAACACCTGCGACTGAGGCCATCTGGCAGCTGACACCGCGTTAATCCAAATCGCTTGCCGGAACGATGGGAAAGAACACGCCAGCCGACCGCACGCCAAACCATTCATCACCGTCATGGGTGGCTTTCTCACCAATCTCGACCAGACGGTAAAATGACTTTCGATCAATCAACGCCTCGAGGTTTGCACGGATGTGTACGTATGGGCTGGGTTCGCCTGTGTCAGCATCACGTACAACCCGGATTGGATGGTCTGGGCCTGCTTTCACACTGTCCCCAACATTCGTTTGGAACACCAGTACGCCATCAACCACGTCGAAATCGACGGCAACAAAGGGTGCGTCATCGACCGTAATTCCGACCTTTTCAACCGGAGTAACCAGTACATAGTCGTCGCCGTCTTTACGTAGAATCGTCGAAAACAGGCGCACCAGCTCGGGGCGACCAATGGGCGTGCCCATGTAAAACCACGTCCCATCCCGCGCGATCCGCATGTCGATATGCCCACAATGCGGCGGATTCCACAGATGAACCGGGGGTAAACCGCCTTTTTGAGCGGCTCGCGCGCTTTTCGCGATGCTTTCGGCCGATGGGGTCACAATCTTTTGTGTGCTCATTGATTTTGCCATTGGGGTTCGTTCGAATATCTGTTGGTATAGACAGATATAGTTCAACCGGAGGAAAGTCATGGCCGATCTCGCCGATCTTGTCGCCCAAATTGAAAGTCTGGGCGCAAAGCTGCAAGACGCACGCAGCAGTATCGCCGCGCGCTTCATTGGCCAGCCCCGTGTTGTTGATCTGACTTTGACCTCGCTTATCTGCGGGGGCCACGCTGTTTTGATCGGCCTGCCCGGCCTTGGCAAAACGCGTCTTGTCGACACGCTATCGACGGTGATGGGCCTTAACGGGAACCGCATTCAATTCACACCCGATCTGATGCCCGCCGATATTCTCGGGTCTGAGGTTCTGGAAACAGCAGAAGGTGGCGCACGCAACTTTCGCTTTATCGAGGGGCCGATTTTCTGCCAGCTGTTGATGGCCGACGAAATCAACCGTGCGTCCCCCCGCACGCAATCCGCGCTACTGCAGGCGATGCAGGAAAAAGAAGTCACCATCGCTGGTGAACACCGCCCGCTGGGTGACCCCTTCCATGTGCTCGCGACGCAGAACCCGATTGAACAAGAAGGCACCTACCCCCTACCCGAAGCGCAGCTTGACCGCTTCCTTGTCCAAATCGACGTGCCCTATCCAGACCGCCAAACAGAGCGCGACATTCTGATCGCAACGACTGGCGTAGCCGAGGCAGAAGCGACACCAGTGTTCACAGCCCAAGAGCTGCTTGATGCCCAAGCCCTGCTGCGCCGTATGCCCGTAGGCGACAACATCGTCGAAATGATCCTTGATCTGGTCCGCGCCTGTCGTCCTGATGAGGATGCACCAGATATTATCCGCCAGAATGTCAGCTGGGGGCCCGGCCCGCGTGCCGCACAGGCGCTGATGCTGACCGTACGTGCCCAAGCATTGCTTGATGGGCGGCTTGCACCATCGGCCGAAGATGTCCGCTCAATGGCTGTTCCGGTTCTTGAACACCGCATGGCATTGTCCTTTGCTGCCCGCGCGCGTGGCGAAAGCATTGCCGATATTATCAATACCGTTGCGACCCAAGTGACCGAGGTCGCAACCGCCGCATGACTGCACCGCTGAACCTCCGCGCCGACGCCGAAAGCTTGGCCGCGCCGCTGCCCGCGCTTTTGGCCGAGGCAGAACATTTGGCCACAACCGTATTGCTGGGTGACCACGGACGGCGGCGCGCGGGTGTGGGGGATACATTTTGGCAATACCGACCTGCGCAACCGACCGACGCTGCACGTAGCATCGATTGGCGGCGGTCTGCTCGATCCGACTCTAATTTCGTTCAGGACAAGGAATGGCAGATCGCGCAGTCGATTTTGCTGTGGGTCGATCAAGCGGCATCAATGGGCTTCCAATCTGGCGATCTACCCACCAAAGGCAACCGCGCCCGGATGCTGGGTTTGGCAACGGCGATTTTGCTTATTCGTGGCGGCGAACGGGTCGGTCTAACTGGGTTACGCCTGCCACCGCGTCGCGGTGAAGCCCAGATCATGCAAATGGCGCAAATCCTTTCAGAAGACAGTGACCACGATTATGGCGCGCCCGAGACCCAAGGCATGCTACCGCATTCGCGCGCACTGTTTATCAGCGACTTTTTAGGGGACATCGCACCCGTAGAAGAAGCCCTGCTTCGCGCTGCCGACCGTGGCGTGCGCGGTGCATTGATGCAGGTCCTTGACCCACAAGAAGAAGACTTCCCCTTTGACGGGCGCACCATCTTCACTTCGATGACTGGCGCGTTGGAACATGAAACGCTCAAAGCCGGTGATCTAAAACAGCCTTACCTCGACCGATTGGCCGAGCGTAAAGACAGGCTGACGCATTTGGCGCGAACGACAGGTTGGCAATTTCAAACCCATCATACGGGACAGCCTGCAACGACTGCCCTTCTCTGGCTTTACGGCGCATTGGAACGACGGACATGACGTGGACACTAGGCCCGATAGGTTTCACAGCGCCTTGGCTTCTTGTTGCTTTGGCGGCGCTACCCATCCTATGGGTACTGCTACGTGCCGTACCACCCGCGCCAATCCGGCGGCGCTTCCCCGGCGTTGCATTGCTGCTTGGGCTTGCAGACGAAGACAGCCAATCGGACCGCACACCTTGGTGGTTGCTTTTGCTCCGGCTGTTGGCTGTGGCTGCCGTGATTATAGGTTTTGCCGGACCACTACTGAACCCGCAGGCCGCACGCGACGGCAAAGGCGATTTGGTCATTGCATTGGATGGTACATGGGCTGGGGCAGCGAATTGGCAGGCCCGCATGGATCGAGTGAACGCGCTACTGACCGAGGCAGCGCTTGCCGATCGCCGCGTCGCCGTTGTTGCCTTGACGGACCTTCCGAGTGACACGCTCCCATTTACTGCCCCAAACGAATGGCAAAACCGTTTGCCAAACTTGCAACCAAAGCCTTGGCAACCGCAGGACGCTGCGGACTATTTCGATGCACAACAAGGCAGCTTTGAAACCTATTGGCTGTCTGATGGCGTTGATTTTGACGGGCGCGACGCATTGCTTGAAGCCCTTGAGGGTGCAGGTTCTGTAACCGTTTTCCAAACACCGCAGCTGACAATTGGGGTACGCCCCGCACGGTTCGAAGATGGCCAAGTCATCGTATCAGCAACCCGCACGCCTGTCGGGGCTGCCTATGAAACACAAATCACTGCAGTCGGCCTAGATCCTGCTGGTGTTGAACGCCAGCTTGCCACCGTTCCGTTGGCATTTGAGGCAGGGGACGCAGATGCCGAAACAGCCATGGTATTGCCACCAGAGCTTCGCAACCGGATCACACGGTTTGAGATCACTGGAAACCGATCTGCCGGAGCAGTCAGCCTGACGGATGATGCGCTGAAGCGTCGCGAGGTTGCTTTGATCGCAGGAAGCGACAGCCGTGAAGGTCTAGAATTGCTTTCGCCGCTCTACTACCTGCGCGAGGCGTTAGAGCCGACTGCCGACCTTATTGACGGTACTTTGTCTGATATCTTGCTCGCCAATCCAGATGTGATCGTCTTGGCAGATGTTGCGACCCTAAGTGAAACTGAAACAGACGCTGTCCACGATTGGGTCGAAAACGGTGGCATGCTGCTACGTTTTGCAGGGCCACGGCTGGCGGCAAGTGATCTTGGTCGCAGTCAAGAAGACCCACTTTTACCCGTTCGCTTACGCAGTGGTGGCCGCACCGTCGGCGGCGCGATGAGCTGGGGCGAGCCCAAGACGCTGGCTCCGTTTGAAAACGACAGCCCCTTCTTTGGCCTTCCGATCCCCGAAGACGTCAACGTCACTAGTCAAGTGATGGCGCAGCCCGATCCCACGCTAGCAGATCGCGTCATCGCGCAACTGGCCGATGGTACGCCGCTGGTCACCCGTAAAATCACAGGCGAAGGACAGGTCGTATTGGTCCACGTCACCGCAAACGCAGAATGGTCCTCGCTTCCGCTGTCAGGGCTTTTTGTACAGATGCTTGAACGATTGGCGGTCTCAACCCGCCCCGCGACACCCGACGCGACAGAACTTGCTGGCACGACATGGTTGCCGAACAAAGTTCTGGACGCATATGGCAGACTTGAAGACGGCAGTGCCCTACCCGGTGTCGCCGGCGAGGTGCTTGCCACAGCTGCACCTGGTCCGTTGCTTCAACCTGGTCTTTATGCGGGCAACGACCGACAGCTCGCTGTCAATGTGATCGGGTCAGACACAGTCTTATCCGTTGCAAACTGGCCTGCCCGCATCGCGGTCGAAGGTATGGCCGCACTGCGTGAAACCGCATTAAAGGGCTGGCTGCTTAGCGCTGCAATCTTGCTGTTACTCATTGATGTCATTGCATCGCTTGCCGTTGGCGGGCGTCTGCGCGGCCCAAGAGCTGACGTTGCTGCATTGCTTGCGCTCATGATGTTTAGTGCGCCCGATGCCCACGCACAGACCGATGACGCCTTCGCGCTTCAGGCCACGTCGCAAGTCGTGCTGGGCCATGTGATAACCGGCAATGCCCAAGCCGATGAAATCGCCGAAGCGGGCTTATTGGGGCTATCGCAAACCCTATTCCGCCGCACCTCGATCGAGCCGTCAGCGCCTATCGGCGTCGACTTAGAGACCGATGAGCTAGCGTTCTTTCCGTTTCTTTATTGGCCTATTACCGCAGATCAACCGCTGCCGTCACATGATGCATACGCCAAATTAAACCGCTATCTGCGTGCAGGTGGCATGATCATGTTTGATACGCGTGACGCTGACACCGCGCGATTTGGATCGGGATCACCCGAAGGTCGCAAGCTGCAAGCCATCGCACGATCACTTGATATTCCCGCGCTTGAACCTGTGCCGTCAGACCATGTGCTGACGCGTACCTTCTATTTATTGCAGGATTTCCCCGGCCGTTACGCAAGCCGCGACGTATGGGTCGAAGCGGCCCCCATTGGCGCGACCCAAGTCGAAGGCATGCCATTTCGCAATCTGAACGATGGGGTCACACCTGTTATCATTGGGGGCAACAATTGGGCTGCCGCTTGGGCGGTGAACCCAAATGGTTCCCCCATGCTACCTGTTGGACGAGGCATGGCAGGCGAACGCCAACGCGAGATCGCACTGCGCTTTGGCGTGAATGTCATCATGCACGTGCTTACTGGGAACTATAAATCAGACCAAGTCCATGTACCGGACCTGCTGGATAGGTTGGGACAATGACCGAGACTTTGATTTTTGATCCGCTGATCCCATTGCCAATGCTTCTTGGCGTAGCGGCAATGGTTGTGATCGCCTTTGCATTTGCGCTTTGGCGTCGCCTGCCCGGCAGTTGGCTGCGCGGGACGGCGGGGCTTGCGTTGCTGGCCGCTATCGCGGGCCCGTCTTTGCAACAAGAAGACCGTGCGCCACTTTCAGACATTGTGCTTCTTGTTGTCGACGAAAGCGCCAGCCAAAAGATCGCTGACCGGGTCGACCAGAACGCAACCGCGATTGCGAATGTCGAGGCAGAGCTTGCAAGGCATCCAAACACTGAGCTGCGGATCGTGCGTTTGGCCGATGGAGAGGGAGACAGTGGCACCGCCCTTATGACCGCAACATCCGAGGCGTTGTCAGAGGAACCTCAAGGCCGGATCGCTGGTGTAATTCTACTTAGCGACGGGCGGCTTCATGACATTGAACGCGCACCGCGCCTGCCCGCCCCGATGCATTTGATGCTAACCGGCCAACCGGACGATTGGGATCGGCGGCTTGTTGTGTCGCAGGCCCCCGCATTTGCCATTCTGGGCGAACAAGTCACACTGACCCTGCGAGTAGAAGACCAAGGTGCTGCTCCGACAACTGATGCGGTTGTGCTATCAATTGCAGTGGACGGAGACACGCCAATCAGCCTGCCGATCCCCATTGGCCAAGACATCGAGATCCCAATTGAACTGCCCCATGGTGGCATGAACGTCCTACAGTTTTCGATCCCAGAGGCAGATGGCGAACTCACTGCGCGTAACAACACTGCCGTCGTACAAATCAACGGTGTACGTGATCGTTTGCGTGTTTTGCTTGTGTCAGGTGAACCGCATGCAGGTGAACGGACTTGGCGGAACCTGTTGAAATCTGACCAAACCGTCGACCTCGTTCACTTTACCATTCTGCGTCCCCCTGAAAAGCAAGACGGCGTACCGGTCAACGAACTATCTCTGATTGCATTTCCGACGCGTGAACTGTTCTTGGACAAAATCCACGACTTTGACCTGATCATCTTTGACCGCTATCGCCGCCGTGGGATTTTGCCCGCCAGCTATTTCGACAACATCCGTCAGTATGTTGAACAAGGCGGTGCAGTGCTGGTGTCATCTGGGCCTGAATACGGCGCAGCAGAAAGCATCTATCGGTCTCCGCTCGGGCAAATCCTGCCCGGTGCACCGACAGCACGCGTATTTGAAGAAGGGTTCGTGCCTCAGATCACCGACATCGGACAGCGCCACCCGGTGACCGAAGGGCTGGAAGAATTCTCACCCAATCTTGACGGCGAAGGTCCCGGTTGGGGACGATGGTTCCGGCTGGTTGACGTTCTTGTTCCAAAAGAGGCCACGACGGTCATGTCCGGCTTAGACAACCGCCCGCTGCTGACACTAAACCGCATCGGAGAAGGGCGCGTTTCGCTGATAGCCTCGGATCATAGCTGGCTATGGGATCGCGGTTTCGAAGGTGGCGGTCCGCAACTGGAACTCCTGCGTCGCCTTGCCCACTGGATGATGAAAGAACCCGAGCTTGAGGAAGAGGCGCTTTGGGCTGAACCAAGCGGTCAGACAATGCGCATCATCCGGCGCACACTGAGCGAAGAAACTGGCGACGTGACGGTTACCCATCCCGATGGGACTGAAACTGTCCTCACTCTCGAAGAGGTATCACCCGGACGGTATGAAACACTGTGGAATGGTCCAGAGATCGGGCTGTATCGTTTGGACGACGGCACCGAGACATCCGTTATCGCGCTTGGCCCCGCTGCACCCCGCGAATTTGAACAAACGATCGCGACAGGCGAAACGCTGGAACCTCTTGTCGAAGGCACCGGCGGTGGCATCATGCCGTTATCGGACGGAGACATCAGCATACGTACGGTCCGTGCAGGTCGCCCTGCGAACGGGCGCGGCTGGATCGGGATCACACCGCGCGGCGCATACCAAACGGCAGACATCAGAATCACACCAATACTGCCGGCATGGGCATGGCTGCTACTGGCATCGGTGCTGATTATCGGAGCATGGCTGCGCGAGGGGCGTCGGTAGGTTCGGATCCGCGCCCTAGCAGACCGGGTTCCACTTGCAGTACCAGCGTGTCTCTTCAGCTGGCAATACCGCAGGTTCAACCACGGGTTCCTCTTTACGCAACCAGTCAAACCAACCACGCTCTTCGGGTTCAGGTGGCGGAGCTTCAGGCGTACGATTAAACGGCCAAAAGTCGAACCAACTACTGAACCATCCAGTAATACTGTCGATGATGTATGTCGCGACGACCAGTACAACGACTCCCAATATAATATAGAAGATCACTCGGCCAAACGATTTACCGCCTTCGCGGGCAGCATTGAACGTAAAGAGTTTCAACGAACGGCTTACAACTTCGCTCCATGGCTTCTTCGAGACACAGTCATCGTCCTGCACCTCATCTTTCATATCCGACATACTTGTACCCTATGTTCGCCCTCGTAGAAGCGTTGATACAATATCGCTGTATCCTTTAAACCGGAAAATTCGCGTAATGCGATAGTGTCACCAATACGCTACTGTGCGAGGGTGACTTCGAACAGCTCATCCGACCAACCATCAACGTTGCAGCGCGTGCGGATGAATATGGATGTCGCGCCTTCGGGAATAACGATCCCGGATTGTGATCGCGTGAAGGGTTGTTCATTTTCGTGCGGATGAAACAATTCACGAAACCCTAACCGTTTCCCATCTACGTCAAGTACTTCCCAACCATCCGCATAATGGTCCCAGCCAGTGTCGGGATGCAGCACCGTCACATCAACCCTATCGCCAGTTACCGTGACATTCTGCACTTGGGGTGCATCTGCCAAAGCGGTTGTCGCAGCGAAAATGGGGATCAGTGCATATTTCATATCTTTTCGTTTAGCAGAATACTGCGCGGAATCGATGCAAATTCTCGTGTCCAGACGATCCAGACCGCAACGACAGTTGCGATGATCAACGCAACCGAACCCAATAGCCACGCTAGCGCCGCAAGCGAGAAATACATCGCGCGTAGCCCACGGTTAAAGTTTACAGCAGCACGAATATTCAATTCGGCTGCCTGCGCAGCACGTGGAAATGCGACCGGGTCTTTGGGGTCGTTCGGGACCGCGGCCATAACCACAGCACAATATCCAAACACGCGGTTCGCCCAGACGAATTTCAGAAACGCGTTGGCAAGGAACAGCACGACAAGGCCCAGCTTTAGCTGCCAAACAACGACAGGAACCGGCATATCCGTGACTTCAAGCGCCACACCGCTTAGCGGATCAGTATTCCCGATCAACGCAAGAACACCACCCATCGCCAATAGGCAGGTAGAGGCAAAAAACGATGTGCTTTGCCGCAGGCTGCTTAGGATTTGGCTATCGAATAGGCGTGGGGATCGTTCGACAAACACCTTCATCCAAGTCCGCCGATGTTCCGACATCAACACAGTCACGGATGGTCGCTTGCTTCCTGAGTGGTCGATGAGCGAACCAATCCCATACCACGCAACAATAATTAGCGCCGCGGCGCACCAGTCCCAAAGGGTCAAAAGGCTAAGGTGTTCAATCAGTGTCATATTTCAATATGTAGCCAGTCGGCTTACCACTTGCTATACGTAAAAATTGGTAATATATTTTTACCAATGATGGAGGCCACCCATGGAAATGCCAGCACCAAACGCCAGCGTCCTGTCCCGAAAAGACCAGATTGTCAGCCGCTTACGGGCCGTTTTACCCGATAATGCGGTAATTTCTGACGAGGCCGAGACCCGCGCGTATGAATGCGACGCCCTGACCGCATACCGCTGTCCGCCACTTTGTGCTGTGCTGCCATCCAACACCCAAGAAGTCGCCGCAGTCTTGAAAATCTGCCATGAGATGGGCGTGCCCGTGGTCCCGCGCGGGTCCGGCACATCGCTGGCAGGCGGGGCGCTGCCCACCGCCGATTCAGTGATCCTTGGCGTGGCCAAGATGAGCGCTGTGATCGAAACCAACTATCCTGATCGCTATATCAAGGTCCAAACAGGTCGCACCAATCTTTCGGTTACTGGCGCGGTCGAAACCGATGGCTTTTTCTACGCGCCCGACCCGTCAAGCCAGCTCGCCTGTGCTATTGCGGGTAACATCGCGATGAATTCAGGCGGTGCGCATTGTTTGAAATACGGGGTGACAACGAACAATTTGCTGGGCGTCACCATGGTCATGATGGACGGCACGATTGTCGAGATTGGTGGCGCGCATCTGGATGCAGGCGGGTTGGACCTGCTGGGGGTCATCTGCGGTTCCGAAGGCCAGCTTGGCGTCGTGACCGAAGCAACCCTGCGTATCCTGCCCAAACCCGAAGGCGCGCGCCCGGTTCTGATGGGATACGACAGCAACGAAGTCGCGGGTCAGGTCGTTACCGACATCATCAAGGCTGGCGTTCTGCCCGTCGCAATCGAATTCATGGACCGTCCCTGTATCGAAGCAACCGAAGCGTTCGCCAAGGCAGGCTATCCCATGTGCGAAGCATTGCTGATCGTTGAGGTCGAAGGATCAGACGCCGAGATTGACGCGCAACTGGCCCTGATCATGGAGATCGCGGCAAAACATAACCCGGTCGAACTGCGCGAAGCAAAGTCCGCTGATGAAGCCGCCCGCATTTGGCTCGGCCGCAAGTCCGCGTTCGGCGCGATGGGCCAGATCAACGACTACATGTGTTTGGACGGCACCATCCCCGTGTCACAACTGCCCTATGTGCTGCGCCGCATTGGCGAGATGTCCGCTGAATACGGGCTGGGTGTCGGCAATGTGTTCCACGCGGGCGACGGAAACATGCATCCCCTGATCCTGTTTGACGCCAACAAGCCCGGCGATCTGGAACTCTGCGAGGCCTTTGGTGCCGATATCCTTAAACTATGTGTCGAGGTCGGCGGCTGCCTGACGGGCGAACATGGCGTGGGCATCGAAAAGCGCGACTTGATGACGGTGCAATATGACCCCGCCGATCTAGAGGCACAAATGGCGATCAAAGACGTGTTTGATCCGGCTTGGCTGCTGAATTCCGCCAAAGTCTTTCCGCTTGCCAGTTCCGAAGCCCGGCGCGCTGCCTAACAATTTCGAAAGACCTAGAAATGAAGCCTAACAGCGAACAAGACCTCGCCCAATTGATCACGGACGCCAATGGCCCGCTGCGCATCCAAGGCGGCGGCACCCGCCGCTATGGTCATGCCGAAGGCGACGTTCTTGATATGAGTGCAATGTCTGGCATCACCCTATACGAACCCGGTGCGCTTACGATTGTCGCAAAGGCCGGAACGCCGCTATCTGAAATCAACGCAGCACTTGCCGCCGAAAACCAGCGTCTTGCGTTTGAACCGATGGATCACCGTTCACTGCTTGGCACTAATGGGGAGCCCACAATCGGTGGTGTCGTTGCCGCGAATGTTTCAGGGCCGCGCCGTATCTCGGTTGGGGCCTGTCGTGATTTCCTGCTAGGAGTGCGCTTTGTTGATGGGGCTGGGAACATCATCAAAAACGGTGGCCGTGTGATGAAGAATGTCACGGGCTATGACTTGGTCAAACTGTTGGCAGGATCCTACGGAACGTTGGGCGTCTTGACCGAAGTCTCGTTCAAAGTCTTGCCCGATGTGGCCAGCCAAACGACGCTGGTTTTGGATGGTTTAGATGATGCGCAGGCCGTGCATGCCATGTCTGCAGCACTTTCATCCCCGTATGAAGTAACCGGTGCAGCGCACGATCCAGCCACTGGCAAAACGCGCTTCAGGATCGAAGGGTTCGTCGATTCCGTTACCTATCGCGCCAAAGAGCTTGCACATGTACTGGCGCCGTTTGGAACCCCGTCGGAGGAAGAAACGGACTGGGCGGCAATTCGTGATGTAAGCGCCTTTGCAGACCAACCCGGAAACGTCTGGCGGATCAGCGTCAAGCCGTCTGATGCACCTGCGCTTGTCGCCAGGATGGGAGCAAAGGCGGTTCAATACGACTGGGGCGGCGGATTGATTTGGGCGTTGACCGGCGACGGTGACCTGCGCGCGAAGTTGGGCGATTTCAAAGGTCACGCGACATTGATCCGTGGCGACGTCGATACCCCAACATTCCAGCCTGAACCCGCACCACTCGCAGCGATCAGCGCGGGACTGCGCAAGAAATTTGACCCACGCAACATTTTGAACCGGGGGTTAATGGCCTAATGCAAACCCATTTCACACCAGAACAGCTAACCGATCCCGGTACTGCGCGCGCGAATGAAATCCTTCGGGCCTGTGTGCACTGCGGGTTTTGCACTGCCACCTGTCCAACCTATCAAGTGCTTGGCGATGAATTAGATAGCCCTCGTGGTCGGATTTATCTGATCAAAGATATGCTTGAGAATAATCGCAAGCCGGATGATAAAACGGTCAAACACATCGACCGCTGTTTGTCTTGTCTTGCCTGCATGACGACGTGTCCGTCGGGCGTGCACTATATGCATCTTGTCGATCATGCCCGCGCATATATCGAAGAAAACTACGACCGCCCTTGGTCGGATCGTGCGCTACGCTGGGTGTTGGCACGGGTGCTTCCCTACCCTAACCGGTTCCGGCTGGCCTTACTGGGCGCGAAAATCACGCGTCCGTTTGCGCGGTTCCTACCTGATCCACGCCTACGTGCCATGATCGCGATGGCCCCCAAAATAATCCCACCGGTTAGCCGTAATGACGATCCGCAGACATTTCCAGCGCAGGGGAAAAAGATGCGTGTCGCGCTTATGACTGGCTGCGCACAAAAGGCGCTGAACACTGACATCAACGACGCAACTATTCGATTGCTAACCCGGTTCGGCGCAGAGGTGGTTGTTGCCGAAGGTGCGGGCTGTTGCGGTGCCTTGACCCACCACATGGGTAAAGAAAACGAAAGCCACGCAGCGGCAGCCAAGAATATTCGGGCATGGGTGCGCGAGATGGACAAAGGGCTTGATGCGATTGTGGTCAACACCTCTGGCTGTGGCACGACTGTCAAAGATTACGGGCACATGTTCCGTAACGACCCATTGGCCAAAGACGCCGCGCGCGTCAGTGCCATCGCGATGGATGTGTCCGAAGTATTGATGAAGCTTGATCTTCCGACTGGTGACGATAAAGAAACCAAGGTCGCATATCACGCGGCTTGTTCATTGCAGCATGGCCAGCAGATCAAAACCTATCCCAAAGAGCTGTTGAAAAAGGCAGGATACACGGTGCTCGAACCTGCTGACAGCCATCTGTGCTGTGGATCGGCGGGGACATACAACCTTATGCAACCTGAGATCTCAGGCCAGCTTAAGACCCGTAAAGTCGACACGCTTGAGGCGCTTTCGCCTGATATTATCGCAGCTGGGAACATTGGGTGCATGATGCAAATTGGTAGCGCAACTGATGTGCCCATCGTTCATACTGTGGAGCTTCTTGATTGGGCAACCGGCGGCCCTAAACCGCCAGCACTGGACAGCGCTGGAAAATCTGACATCAAAGTCCCCATCCTGCGCTGATGCCATATTCCTGCCGTAACTGTCGGCGAAGTTGGCGCAAAGAATAGGGACGACATGCGGCGACTTTTGACTTTTGCGGTTTGTTTTCTGGTATCTGCATTGCCAGTGCCGGCCGAAGAAACCGAGCTAGTAACACTGCAAACACGACAGGATAGCCAAGGCTGGGAGGCCGTTGGCAGATTGGATATTGCAGGCAAAGGATTTTGCACCGCCGCTCTCATCCGCGAAAGCCTGATCCTTACAGCTGCACATTGTTTGTACGACTCTGACGGGTCGATGATTGCCAGCGAACGGTTCCAGTTTCGGGCAGGTTTGCGTGACGGCCGGGCATCGGCCACGCGCGCAGTCAATCGCGCGATCCCACACCCTGATTATCACAGCAACGGCGACGCCTTTGTTCCTTCAGAGGTGGCGATGGATATCGCGGTCCTTGAACTCGATCGTCCGATCCAAAGCACACGAATCCGCCCCTATCTGATCGCTGCGCGCCCACTGACGGGTGATGAAATCGGGGTCGTCTCATACGGTCGCGGACGTGAAGACGCACCTAGCCTGCAAGAAGTCTGCAGCGTTCTTGGACGACAAACAGGTGTGATTGTCATGACCTGCGACGTCGATTTCGGGTCAAGCGGGTCGCCCGTGTTTACTATGCGCAACGGAGAAACCCGGATCGCGTCGGTCGTATCCGCTATGGCACAGATTGACGGCCAAAAGGTTTCACTGGGCACGTCGCTTGATGGGCCGCTATCGGAACTGATGGCGCATTTTTCCACAATCGGTCCTGCCCGTCCCGGCGGAACACAGCGCCTGATCTCTATTGGTGAACGTAACAACACGGGCGCAAAGTTTGTTAGCGTGAACTGACGGCCCTGAAGTGGGCCTTGAAACAGCGAAACATCCACCCCAAATCAAATAGACCAAGGCGCCAATGATGGGTCTTGGAACATACCGCCTGTCCCGCTGGGAAGGCATCACAATTGTTATCGCTTGATAAAGGATGACCCGAAATGCGTAGTTTTGACCTAGCTCCCCTGTACCGTGCCACCGTTGGCTTTGACCAAATTGCCGATTTGATGGATCGCGCTCTTGCCAGTGACGTCGGCCAGAACAGTTACCCCCCTTACAACATTGAAAAGACTGCTGATGACGGCTGGCGTATTTCGATCGCTGTCGCTGGCTTCTCAGACGACGATCTTGCCATCGAAGTTAAGGATCGTTCGCTTCATGTGACCGCCCGCAAGGCCGAAGATGAAACCGAACGCAAATACCTGCATCGTGGCATCGCGACCCGCGCGTTTGAACGCCGTTTCCACCTCGCCGACCACGTAAGCGTGACTGGTGCGAGCCATGAAAACGGTATGCTTCACATTGATCTGGTCCGCGAAGTCCCCGAGGCGCTAAAGCCACGCCGTGTCGCAATCACCGCAGCGGGTAAAAAAGATGCTAACCTCGTTGATGCGAAATCCGTCAACTAAGTTGAGATGTCTCGTAGGGTGGATTTAAATCCACCCTACTGATCAGTGTGCTTCGGCCCAGTTTGCGCCCTGTCCTGCATCCACCGACAATTTCACATCTAGCTTCACAGCCGGATCGCTCGCGTTTTCCATGATGTCGCGGGCAGTGTCGATCAGCGCGTCGGTGCTGCCTTCTTCCACTTCAAAGATCAGTTCATCGTGCACCTGCAACAGCATCTTTGCTGGCAGATCAGCAATAGCAGCAGGCATGCGGATCATCGCGCGGCGGATCACGTCTGCGGCCGTGCCTTGAATTGGTGCGTTGATCGCAGCACGTTTGGCAAACCCTGCGTGCGGACCTTTGGCGTTGATCTCGGGCGTGTTGATTTTGCGCCCAAACAGCGTTTGGACATATCCGTGATCTTTCGCGAAGGCGACCGTGTCATCCATGTATTTCCGGATACCGGGGAAGCGTTCGAAATAGCGGTCGATGAACCCTTGCGCCTCGGCCCGTGGAATGCGCAAGTTGCGCGCAAGGCCGAAGCCAGAAATCCCGTAAATTACACCAAAGTTAATCGCTTTGGCCTGCCGCCGAATATCTGGTGTCATTTCATCCAATGGTACATCGAACATTTCAGAAGCGGTCATCGCGTGAATATCCACGCCATCACTGAACGCCTGCTTTAGCGCATCAATACCTGCGACATGGGCAAGAATACGCAATTCGATCTGGCTGTAGTCGAGGCTTACAAGAACCTTCCCCGGTTCGGCGACAAATGCCTCGCGGATACGACGCCCTTCTTCTGAGCGGACAGGAATGTTTTGCAGGTTCGGGTCAGTCGATGCCAAACGCCCCGTGTTCGCGCCAGCGATAGAATAGGACGTATGCACGCGCCCTGTGTCGGCGTTGATGTGTTCCTGCAAAGCGTCGGTGTAGGTGGATTTTAACTTTGACAGTTGCCGCCAATCCAAAATCCGGCGCGGAAGGTCATGGATCGTCGCAAGATCTTCAAGCACATCTGCGCCCGTCGAATACGCGCCGGTCTTGCCTTTGGACGGTTTCTTACCATCGGGCATTTCTAGCCCCATTTCGTCGAACATGATCTCACCCAACTGTTTGGGTGATCCGACGTTGAACTTGCGCCCCGCCATTTCGTGGATTTCATGCTCTAGCCCCGCCATCTTTTGGGCAAAGGCGTTGGACATCCGCGACAGCGTATCGCGATCAACTTTGACGCCATGCATTTCCATCTGCGCCAGAACAGGCACCAAGGGGCGCTCTAGCGTTTCATAGACGGTGGTGACACGTTTTACATGCAGCTGGGGTTTAAACAGCTGCCACAAACGCAGAGTGATATCGGCATCCTCTGCAGCATATTTCACCGCGTCAGCAATTGGCACACGGTCGAATGTGATCGCTGACTTGCCCGTGCCCAACAGCGGCTTGATCGGGATCGGGGTATGCCCCAGATAACGTTCAGATAGCACGTCCATGCCATGGTTATGCACGCCTGCATTCATCGCATAGGACATCAGCATCGTGTCATCAATCGGGGCAACGGCGATACCAAGACGCGCGAAAATCTTGGAATCGTATTTCATGTTCTGACCGATCTTGATGATCGACACGTCCTCTAGAACAGGTTTCAGCATCGCGAGGCAGCGGTCAAAACCCATCTGCCCTTCGGCAACATCGTCAGAGCCAAACAAGTCATCAGACGCCGCAGCCTTATGGGCCAGCGGAATGTAGCAGGCCTGTCCTGGCTCGACACTTAGTGAGATACCAACCAGATCAACGACCATTTCGTTCAGACCTGTGGTTTCAGTATCAACAGCGACATAACCGCGTTCACGGATGCGATCGATCCAGACTTGCAAAGCGGCCTCGTCGGACACGCATTCATAGCTATCTGCATCGAAAGGCACCGCCTCTGGCGCTGCGACCTCGGTGGCTTGTGATGCTGCTTCGATCACCGGGGCCTCGGCCCCAAGCTTGTCAGCGATACGTTTGGTAACCGTCCGGAACTCCATCTGCGCGAGGAACCCCAACAGCGTTTCCGGATCAGGATCGCGTACTTCTAAGCTGTCCAAATCAAATGGTAGGTCCATATCGCAATCAAGCTGGACGAGCTGTTTCGACAATTCGATCTGCGCGCGATTATCGATCAGCGTTTGACGGCGTTTGGGTTGTTTGATCTCTGTCGCGCGGTCAAGAAGGCTTTCCAGATCGCCATATTCATTGATCAAAAGAGCCGCTGTTTTGATTCCGATTCCCGGCGCACCAGGCACGTTGTCGACGGAATCGCCAGCTAGTGCTTGCACATCGACCACGCGTTCGGGACCAACGCCAAACTTCTCATGCACGCCGTCAGGATCGATGCGCTTGTTCTTCATCGGGTCAAGCATTTCAACGCCGCCACCGACCAATTGCATGAGGTCTTTATCCGATGAAACGATTGTCACACGCCCACCTGCATCACGCGCCTGATGCGCAAGAGTTGCAATGATATCGTCAGCTTCGAAACCTTCGATCTCTTCACAGGCGATGTTAAAGGCACGTGTGGCTTCGCGCGTCAGTGGCATCTGCGGGCGCAGATCCTCTGGCATTGCTTCACGGTTGGCTTTGTATTGATCATAGAGGTCGTTGCGAAATGTATGGCTGCCCTTATCAAAAATGACGGCAACATGGGTCGCGGAATCGGGGCCAGAGTTATTCTCAACATAGCGTTGCAACATGTTCACAAAGCCGCTGACAGCGCCCACTGGCAAACCATCGGATTTGCGCGTTAGTGGTGGCAGCGCGTGATAGGCGCGAAAGATGAACGCCGAACCGTCGATCAGATGAAGATGGCAACCTTTGCCGAATTGCGTTGTCATGTTACCGTCCCTTATTGCTTGACCGGAGTTTTGCCATGTTCCGTCTGATCCTTCCAGTGATCATCTGCCTTGCCGAGCCATTGAGCGCACAAAGCATCAAAAGCTGCCCATCCGGTGATAACCAGATTTGCGATCAGATATTGGCGTGTATTGGTGCCAAAGGGCGTTGGTTCCACGGCCTCGCGCTTGGACTAGGTCCGTGGAGTTCCGTCACTGGTTCTTTTGACAATGGGATCGCCTGTACCGGCCAGCGCCTGCAGTACAACAAAGTAATGACTGGCGAGATCACATTAGAATGCACGGATGGCGCGCGCGGAACCGTAATTTACGAAAACCATTTTCCGCACGAATCTTACGGCACAGGTCACACCACACTGAACGATGGGCGCGCTCTGCAAGTCTGGGTCGCACAGGATCTCAAGGCAGCGTTACGTTTCGATGTTGGCAGCACCGTGGCAAGACTGCCCTGCCCCGGCGGCGCAATTAGGCTAGACTAAACCTTACCCACAAAATCGGCATGCACCAGCTTTGCATCGCAATATGGGCATTCGACGAAACCAACCTCGTGTGGGATCTGCAGCCAAACGCGTGGATGGCCCAGACCGCCCTCGCCACCATCACAGGCAACACGCCAATCGTTTACAATCCGGGTCTCTGGGGCGGGCGTGGTCATGATATCACCTGTTAGCTTGCCGCGGGGCGCTGCCCGCCTTAGATCAGTGCTGATATACCGCAGCCGACGCGCAGGGGAAAGACCAGCATGACCGACAACGCAATAGAAATTTCCGGGCTTAAAAAAACCTATGCTGCCACGGGGCGCAGCCCGGCAAAAGAAGCGTTGAAAGGCATTGATCTGAACATCCCACGCGGATCCATCTTTGGGCTTCTGGGGCCGAACGGCGCAGGAAAATCTACGCTTATCAATATATTGGCAGGTCTTGTGGTTAAAACCGAAGGATCAGTGAAAATCTGGGGATTCGATCAAGACACGAATCCACGCCAGTCGCGTGCATCCATCGGAATTATGCCGCAAGAACCACACCTTGATCCGTTTTTCACCCCAGCCGGGTCGCTTGATGTGCAAGCCGGGCTTTACGGCGTGCCCAAAGCCCAACGTAAAACAGCCGAGATTCTTGAACTGATCGGTCTCACCGATAAGGCCGACGCCTATGCGCGTTCGCTTTCGGGCGGGATGCGGCGCCGATTGTTGCTAGGCAAGGCGCTTGTGCATTCACCGCAAATCTTGGTGCTGGATGAACCAACCGCCGGCGTCGATATTGAGCTGCGCAATATGCTCTGGCAAAACGTGCGCAAACTCAACGACGAAGGGATGACGATCATCCTGACGACACACTACCTCGAAGAAGCCGAGGCCATGTGCGACGATATCGCGATCATCAATCATGGCGAGGTCATCGTGAGGGACAGCACCGCGAACCTGCTCGGTCAGCTAGATAGTAAAACGCTGGTGATCACCCCTGATAGCCCAGTTGACCTGCCCGACTTACCTGACGCCATCATAGGACAGAAGCTCGACAATGGCTCTTTGACCTTTACCTATCAAAGCACGACGACACCAGCAGACGACGTGCTGAATATCGTTCGCAACGCAGGCATCACGATCAAAGACGTGAAAACACAGCAAGCCGATCTTGAGGATGTATTTCTATCGCTGACCTCAGCAAAGTAGCGCAGGCATAGATCAAATTTAGCTAAATTTGATCGCCGCCCCTCAGTTCGGCAGCATACGGCCCAACTGCTTACCGCCGATGATATGCATGTGATAATGCGGCACGTCTTGGACGCCATGAACACGGGTATTGGAAATGCTGCGGAACCCTTGTTCTACGCCCATTTGATCACAAACAGCAGCGATCGCTTGGAAAAATCCGGCCTGTTCTTCAACCGAAGCGTCGCGCGCAAAATGATCAAGGCTCATGTATGGCCCCTTGGGGATCACCAAGACATGCACGGGGGCCTGTGGCTGAATATCGTGAAACGCGAGCGCGTGATCATTCTCAAACACGGTTTTGTTCGGAATTTCACCGCGTAGGATTTTTGCGAAAATGTTCTGGTCGTCGTATGCGTATTCCATGGGTATCCTCAATCGACAAATAGATGGGGGGTTTCAGCAAGGGCGCGCGCCACGTCAGCGTTCACGCTTAAGAACTGGCCAATGGCGGCAGCGTTTTCATCAATGCTCGCGTTTTCTCGAATTCTTAGCGCTCCGGAGAACGCCTCATCGCGCATGCTGTTTCGTTCGTGGACGATATCGTTACGAATTGTTGGCAACAGCCGGGAAATGGTCGCTTCGCTTGCGTCAGCACCCGCAAGCCCAACGCGCTTTGCATGACCTGTAAGGTAATCGTCATCGAATTCACATTCGATCTCGAGCAATCGCACCGTCGCCCGATCAGAAAAGAAATCCCGCATCAGTTCTAAATCCGCTGTATCCAAGCAGATGACCATGCGATCCCGTTGGTAGTGGTCAAACAACATACGCAAGAACGCCCGGCGATGGCGACCACGCTTGCTCAGGCTTGCCTCGATACCGCCTAAATCGGGCAGAGGCGTGTCTTCTTCGTTAAACAGATACTCAACTGCGGGAATCCCCGTATGCTCTCGAATGCCAGCAACAAGGCGCTTGGCGACGTGCCATTTCTTACAGGCGACAATCAGCAGTTCACGGCTACGGCCTAACGTTGTCTCGCTCTCCCAAAACCGAGGTGCAAAACGGCGGCCAATACGCCCGCGGTCGGCCAAGAAACCAAACAGGTTCCTGCCCTCGTCAGAGATCACAAAATCCGTCTTATCGCTCGCATACAATGCGCCCAGTTCTTCACGCAGATCTTTGGCTTCGGCGCTAATTTTGCGGGCGAATAATCCGTTCTGACCAAGCAGCAAATCATAATGGTCGTTATAGAACGTCACTGGCATCCCGTAGTCGGTAAACATCAGGAATGTCAGCGTCCGATTGTCGATTTCTTGGCTCCGGACCAAATGGCGCACGAGAGTTTGAAAGAATGTCTCATCCGGAATCCACGTCGTACGGAAGAAACGCATAACGTCTTTCCGTTCTTGGACAAACTCTAGCAATGCCTCGATTGTACGCCGCCGCAGACACCACCATTGGCTCCCAATCATGACTTGAATGTCAGCGGGAATCTTTCGCGTGATCCCAAACTTTTGCTGCAATCCAAGGCAAGTGTAGAACAACCATTTTTGGGTGCGTTCGTTAAAAAAGTGCCGGTAAATCAAACGCTCTTCGCGAAACCCGGTCTTGATCCAATTGCTTTCAAAAAAGTCGTAGCTTTCGATAAAATCACAATCGTGGCCATCAAGAAAATCATGCGTGAACTGCGCCGATTTGATCGGCATGCAGTCCCCAGACACCATGTAAAAATGACTCGCGCGGGGAAATGCATCAACTGCCGCTTCGATTGCATAAAGCGTGGCTTGAACAAGGCTCCATTCGCCCCATCCACATTTAATGCGTTTCTTTGCAAAGGTGACGTTAGGATTATCGGACAATGCCTGCGTGATCGTTGCATAGTCCTGCGCATTCGCAGAGCCGTCAAAATGGATCGCAATAAAATCACCAGCCGCCGTCAGCTGCTCCGCCTGCTTTACAATCGCATCGGGGTTCTTGTGGCATAGAAGGATAAAGGCGATTCTTGCCATGTGCGGTAGGCGACCCCTGCAATCAGAATGACAGTTTACGGCTTCTTACCGTGAACAGTCATTGAATAAACAGTGTTTCTTTGCTCTTAAAGGGTAAATGACTGCGCCGTTTCGCAAAAGGAGATAACAATTGCCAAGTTTTCCCGGAACCTGGATGACCACCAGCGAAAGCGTCGTTTATCGGGTGGTCCCCAAATGCGCATGCTCGACCATCGGGCAGATCATGTATTATTCGGACCACGGCGAATTCTTTGATGGCGATATCCACGATGCCAAATCAGGCATGCACAAATGGGCATTAGATGAGAGCCAAGGGCTGATCGCCAATAACGTGGCGCAGCACAAAAGCTATGCGTTCACCTGCGTTCGCAACCCTTACACGCGTATCTTGTCTTCGTTCTTTGACAAAATTTGTGGCATCCAGCGCAACGGCAAATACTATCGCGGCAACCTCGTACCGCTTTTGATCCAGAAATACGGGATAGAAGTCGGCGATCCAGAAACCGGCTTTGAATTCGATCAAATCAAGAGTTTTCGTCGTTTTCTGCTTTTCGCGCGTGACACCATCCGCTGGCGCCGCCCGATGGAGCCTGACATCCACTGGTCTGCCATGTCTGGCCATATCTCGACCTACATTGTGAACGGTGGCCGCTACGATAGCATCTTTTGGACTGAAAAGTTCAATGAAGGTATGCAACACGTCCTTGATGAAATAGAAACGCCGCATTCCATTGACCTAGAAACAATTCCACGCTTCAACGAAAGCGAAGGTCACGGCCCCAAACGCCTTCACCCCGTCGAAGACTATTTCGATGATCTTTCAATGCACCTTGTCTACGAGATGTACAAAAAAGACTTCCGTATCTTCAAGTACGACTTTGAAAACCCAGCGAACAAAATGCCGATTGGAGAAATTGACCTAGACGAAGTCCACGCAAAGCTGGGAAGCTAGTGCGGTAACAATTTCGAATTTCTTCTCACTTAGCGACATGGCGTTCATTAACCGATGTTTTGTACTCGGTCCGCGCCTTCGGGACGGCAGCAACCCAAGGGTTTCACCTACCCAATCTTTGGCGCCGTCATCTCAGATAGGTCGATTTTACGCTCAAACGCGTTACCGTCCCTGTCGAATATATGGCAGTCACCGGCAGCAAAGCTTACCTGTGTTGCTTGTTCAGCCTCGATAATTTGGGTTCCGCTCAGCACGAAGCAGAAATTGTTTTCCTGTTCAGATAGTGCCGCATATCCGATAGTTTGCTGGCCTAGCTGTTCGACAACCGTGGGTGTGACAGACATGCTTGCCTCGCCTGCCCCAAGCGCGACGTGTTCTGGGCGGATGCCTAGCGTGACTTGCGTGCCGACCAGTGTACTGCGCTTGTCGTCTGGCACATGCACGTCGACACGCAGTGGTTTTCCATTGAAATTGACCTCAAGCCCGTTGTCGGTCACGGCTAGAATGTTCACCGGCAGAAAGTTCATGCGCGGGTTGCCAATAAAGCCCGCGACGAAAGTGTTCTGCGGTTTATGATAAAGCTCAAGCGGGACACCGACTTGGGCGATATAGCCGCCGTTCAACACGACAATGCGGTCTGCCATTGTCATGGCTTCGACCTGATCATGGGTCACATAGATCATCGTCGCGCCAAGTTGCTTGTGCAGGCGCGTAAGTTCGATCCGCATGTCCGCACGCAATGCGGCGTCAAGGTTCGACAAGGGTTCATCGAACAAGAAAATCTCGGGCTCGCGGACGATGGCCCGGCCAATTGCGACGCGCTGGCGCTGCCCACCCGATAGGTTACCGGGCTTTTGTTGTAAGTGGCTGTCCAGATGCAAAATTTCGGCAGCGGCCTGAACTTTCTTGCGAATTTCGGCCTCGGATGCGCGTTCAACCCGCAAGGGGAACGCTATGTTTTCATAAACGGACATATGTGGGTAGAGCGCGTAAGACTGGAACACCATCGCGATGTCACGCTTGACGGGTGCCAGATCATTCACGCGCTTATCATCGATGACGATATCGCCGTCTGTGGTGTGCTCTAGGCCAGCAATCATACGCAGCAACGTTGATTTCCCGCAACCCGACGGACCCACAAAGACGACAAACTCGCCCTCGTTCACATCAAGTGATACGCCCTTTACGACCTCAAAATCACCAAAGTTCTTTATTATATTCTTAAGAGAAAGCTGACCCAACGGGTTCTCCTGACGTCATCTTTGTATTTTGCCGATACGGCCTCCGCAGCCCAGCCACCGGCAGAATGGCGGCTGGACCACACGGGGGATACTTATTTGTACTCTTCGATCTCAGCGGCCGCTTCACTTAGCGCCTCAGCTGGTTCCGCGTCGCCAGTCACCACGGATTGAACCATGTCGATCATGACATTCTGGAAACCTTTGTAATCAGTGAACAAAGGTTCAGGCCCACCGTAAGCAATGCCTTCGATGTAAGGCCCCCAGAATGGGCTTTCTTCGACAAGTTGATCAACACGTGCTGACGGACGTAGCGGTGTCAGGCCTGCGGTTGGTGACATTTCGTATTCCAACTGCACGTCTGGCGAGGTGATAAATTTTGCGAATTCGATCGCCTTTTCTTCGACGCCGGATCCGGCAAAGATCGCCAGTGAATCCGTAATCAACAGGGTACCGGGGCCGTCAGCCGATGGGCCAAGCGGCAGATTCGCGACGCCCCAGTTGATATCGGTATCTGCAAGACGCATCGCCGCGCCAACGGATGCCTGTAGCATCCCAACCTGACCATCCAAGAAGATCGCCCGCATTTCGTTTTGTTCGTATGCGGTCGCCCCTTCGACAGAGTATGGCACGATATCCTGATAGGCCTGAAGCGCGGCCAGCACTTCTGGGCTGTCCATCACGATGTTGTCGTCTGCGTCGATGATCTGGCCGTTGTTGGTGTAAACCCAATGCAGGAACTGGTGCATCGTGTTGTCAAAGGTTTTGGCCGATAGGCCATAACCCGCAAAGTCGGTGTTTTCCGTGATCTGTTTTGCAAAGGCGATTTCTTCCTCCCAGGTCGCTGGCGGCGTGTTGGGGTCTAGGCCAGCGGCTTCGAAGATGTCTTTGTTCCAGTAGAATGCCTTTGTCGAAAAGGCGATTGGAACGCCCCACTGTGTGCCCTCAAACGTCACCGTATCGACGATGTGGGGGTAATAAAGCCCCTGCTCTTCTTCTGTCATTGGCACAGGCACAATCAATTCGCTGAGCGCAAATTCTTTCAACGTGCGTGAACCAACATAGGCCATTGCTGCGGGGCTACCCGCTGCGGCCAGAGTGGTGGCTTTGTCTTGGCACTGCGCCCAACCGACGACCTCTGGGGTGACGGTCCAGCCTTCGTTGGCAGCTTCCCAATCGGCGATGTATTTTTCGTGCACCGGGTCGATAGAGTCACCACAGTAGATCCAGCTGATGTCGTCAGCCAAAGCTGGAAGCGCCGTTGTACCGGCAAGCATTACGCCCAAAAGGGTCTTTTGTGTAAAAGTATTCAATTTATGTCTCCGCGTTGGTTGATTGTTAAGTTTCTTATTATTGTTTGATCGCGCCTGCGGTCAGACCGCCGACAAGATACCGTTGTAGGAAAAAGATAATGACAAGCGCCGGGGCGATGCCGACAAAACTGGCGGCCATAAGTTCGTTCCAGATGACCTCTTGCTTGCCGAAATAGGCATATAGACCCACCGGTAGCGGCATGTATTCGGTCTTGGAATTAAAGGTCAGCGCAAAGATAAACTGCTGCGCATAGGCACCGATGAACGTCATGATCGCTACGACGATGATACCCGGACGTGCAATCGGCAAAATCACCCGCCGGAAAGTATAGAACTGCGACGCCCCATCCATATAGGCGGCTTCGTTCAGCTCAATCGGGATGCGCATCATATATGTCCGCAACAGCCAGATCGCCGATGGAATTAGAAACGCAGCGCCCGGCACAATCATCGCAAAATACGTATTCAGCAGCCCAAGCGTCCGCATCAGGCGGAATAGCGGGATCAGCAGCACCGCCCCAGAAAACATCGACACCGCCAGAAACGCACCCAGCACCAATGCCATTCCTTTGAACTTAAACCGGGCAAAGGCGTATGCGGCGGGAACGACCAGAACCAATACGATCAGCGTTGCGACGGTCGAAATCAGCAGTGAATTGAAGATATACCAACCAAATTGCGGCACGCTTTCCCACATCGTCCAATAGGCGCGGAACGACCCGTTTTCGGGCCAGAATGAATAGGGCGATGAAAACAGCTGTGACAAAGGTTTAAGGCTGACAAGAAACCCTTCGATAAAGGGCGCGAGCATGAAGAACAGGAAGAGCGCGATGCCAGCATAAATTCCGATCAGCTCGTACCAGCTGTAGCGGTCAATCATAGTGCTGGTTTTGTTTATTTTGAATATCTTAGCCATGATTGCGCCCTACCCTTTCTATGCCATTGCCAGCTTGCGGGTCATCCGAAAGTAAGCGACGCAAAATAGCGAAAGGAACAAACAGATCACCACTGCGCGTGCGGCACCTTCACCGTATTTCTTGGACCCAATCGCAGTTGAATAGGTGTCGATGATCATTGTGGTCGTCGAACCCGAAGGCCCGCCCTGCGTCAGGATCCAAATGATGTCAAAGCTGTTGAACGTCGCAATCAACGACAGCATCGACATCGTGATAATTGCAGGTGCCATCAATGGCAGTGTGATCCGTCGAAAACGCATCCAACGGCTTGCGCCATCAGTCCATGCAGCTTCGTACAGATCGCGGGGGATCGATTGGATCGCGGCAAGGAAATAGATGGTGACCATCGGCACACCGATCCAAACATCGGTCACAATGGTCGACCAATAGGCCGTATTTCCGTAAGCAAGAAAAGCAACCGGGCCGTCAACAATACCAAACCGTTGTAGCAATCCGGAAATCATCCCAAACTGCCCGTTATACATCCAGCCCCACATGAAAATCCCAATCGCCATTGGCACAATCCACGGCGGCATCGTCAGCAGACGGAACAAATGCCGCCCCGGCACTGCGCAATTCAGCAATACAGCACCAAACGTGCCGATCAGCATCTTCAGCAGCACCGAAAAGAAGGTCCAAGTGAACGTACGTATGATGATTTCTAGAAAATCGGCGTCAAAGATTTTCTCGTAGTTGCGCCAGCCAACATAATCGACCGTCCGCCGCAGCGAGGCGTTCGTGAACGAGAGTCGAAAAGTCTCGACCAATGGCCAAGCGACAATCACCAACACATATAGGATTGCAGGTACCAGCAATGCCCATGCAAAAATCCATGCCGAACGGTTCTGCGTCATGCGACAAATTCCTTGGTGGCGAGGGCTTCGTCGTAGCGGTCCCAAATGGGCCGCAGGTCGACGACTTGGCGTGATCGCCGGGCGTCGTCAGTTGCCAACGCTAGAATACCTGCCTCTAGCGCGTCCAATGGCGAAACGGGCAACGGCCCGCCATGCATGACATGTGCCACGACCTTGGACGCCATTTCTTCGTCAGCGCCGTAGTGCTGTGACAGCGTGCTTGCCGCGTAGGTTTTATCGATCTTCGTTTCCTCAGACAGAACATCGGTGACCTTAAAGTTGGCACGGATAAAATCACCTTCTGCCTGCCCTTTGGTGCCGAACACCGCAAAGCGCCGGAACTGGTCTGGGGCATTTAGATTGGTGTGAAAATTCATGCCAACACCATTGGCGTATTCAATGATCGCAACCTGATAGTCGATAATATCACCATCACTATCAAAGACCTTGTCAGACCCATTCCAACCTGTCGGCTTGCGATGAAAGATATCCATATCGTTGATCCCTTCGTTGCGGGGATCATTTTCGGGGACAAAGGTTTTGCGGCCGCCAAAGCTCGCGACGCGTTCAGGACGCGCGCCAATCAGACCGTTATACAGGTCCAGATCATGACAACATTTTTCGAGCATAAAGCTGCCCGACCATTTTTCGTATCTGCGCCAATCACGCATGAAAAACGCACCGTGATATGGGTAAATATGTTCGGCAGCCTCGACCGACACGATATTACCCAGCATCCCGGCATCGCGGGCAGCGATCAAATCTTGGTACAGCGGCGCATAACGTAGCACCAAGCCCACCATCAGGTTTTCCGGCCCAAACTTGCCCATCAGCGCGGCCAAAGCATAGGTTTGTTCAATCGTCGAAACGATAGGTTTTTCAGAGAACACCTTGTTCCCAGCCTCCAACCCCATCTGAATATGCTCAAGATGCAAGTGATTGGGGGAACCAATCATCAGCAGATCATACCCACCCGCTTTGATCAGGTCCTGCGGCGTCGCAAATGCTGTGCCGGGGTTAATCCCATGTTCGTCTAGCGTGGGCAGCCCAGCGGGTGCCGGATCATAATATCCAACGATCTCAAAATCGGGGTCCATCTCGTTAAAAACGTGACCAAGATAGCCCAGACGAAACCCAAGACCGATAATGGCGACTTTCATGTCGCGCCCCCAGATAAGAAATTTATTTTCTTAGACTGGTCTGAAATACACCTAACCGTCAAGAAATATTCATGGAAAGCTGATAAAGAACTAAGGCTTGTGTAATTTGTTTTCACAAACTACTAAAAAAGCAGCAGTTCGATGAAACTGATTTACGCGCTAGGCCGCGATCGTTTTATAATGCTGCAGGCCTAAAATGGCCGCCCCAACCAGCCCTGGCTCGACCGGACACTGCGCTGGCACGATCAAAGGGCGCTCGAATCGACGCAGGCATCTGTCGCGAACGGCAACATCAAGCGCCGCAATCAGCGCCGGCGAATTGGACATACCGCCACCAACGGCAACGATGCCAGCGCCCAACATGTTCTCCATTACCGCCAATGGTCCTGCCAAAAGCGCGATCCAAACGGCAATCGTTTGCACCGCGGCTGGCTCGCCTGCCTCCCATCCAGCAACGATTGCGGGGCTATCTTGGCGTATGGCGTGTAGGTGGTGATGCAGGCGCTCAACGCCACGCGCTGAACAAATCGCGTCAAGACATCCGGCCTGCCCGCAACCGCAATCAAATGCTGGTAAAGTCACCGCAGGGTCGTCGACAATCCGCTGAGTGATCGGACCATGCCCGATTTCGCCAGCAAAGCCGCCTGCCCCGTTAATCAGCGCACCGCGCACAACAACGCCGCCGCCCACGCCGGTACCTAAGATCAGGCCGAACACAACATCATGTCCGCTCCCCGCACCGACCGTTGCTTCGGCCAAGGCAAAGCAATCCGCATCATTGGCCAGCACGACAGGAAGACCCAAAATCACTTCCATCTCAGCCTGCAATTTGCGTCCGGTCAGGCAAGGGATATTCGCCATATTGGCGACACCCGTTTCGGGATCAAGAACGCCCGCCATGGAAAAGGCGATCACCTCGGGCTGTGTGTTGGCATTGTCGATTTCATCTTTTAGCACCGCAACGAAAGCGTCAAAATCGTCGGTCGGCGTCGCGATCCGCCCCTTTGGGATCACCTTGTCAGCGCTATAAGCCTCGGCCACCTTGATGGCAGTACCGCCGATATCAAAACACAAAATCATGCAGCTACCTTTACTTTTCGCCCTGCAATCCACGTACCATCAGCCCTAAGGTCAGAGGTCATACAAAAGAAATCCGCATGTGCGCCTTGCCCCAGATGACCACGATCCTCAATCCCAAGCGCGCGCGCAGGCTGCACCGTAGCGAGTTGCAAGGCAGTGCATAACGTCAAACCTAGCGACCGATGCACATAACGCACAGCATCGATCAGCGCGATGTCAGCCCCGGCAAGCGTACCATCGGCAAGCGTTAACCGCCCGTCAGCGCGGTAAATCTGACGCCCGTTCAGCGTGAAACCCGTTTGGTCACTGCCAATCGTGGACATTGAATCAGACACAAGGAAAATACCGGCCGGGCCAGCCTTGCCGCGCATCGCCACGCGCATCGCAGCGTTAGCAACATGATATCCATCTGCGATCAGACCCGCCCAAAGGCGCCCATCATCCAACGCAGCCCCAACCAGCCCCGGCGCGCGATGCCCCATCTGCCCCATGGCATTAAACAAGTGGGTAACCATCGTCGCGCCAGCGTCCGCATAGGCGCGGCCAATTTCATATGTGCAATCAGTGTGACCAAGACTAACCGTCGCCCCGGCTTCGGCCAAGGCGCGAACCTGCTCAGGGCTGACGGATTCCGCAGCAACCGTGCAAATCAGATGCTCAATCTGCGTAGCGGCTTCAACCAACAACGCCTGATCCTGCGCAGTCATCGGGCGGATCAAATCCGCATCATGGGTACCCTTACGGCTTGCCGCCAGATGCGGCCCCTCAAGGTGCAGCCCAAGAAAACCGTCCACATTCTTGGCATCCCGTGCTGCAGAAACTCCGCGTGCCGTGATATCTTCGGTATCAGTAATCAGCGTCACCATCACTGCAGTCGTACCAAACTGCGCATGTGCATTGCAGATCGCGCCGATCGACTCTGCCGTTGGCGCGTTGTTAAACAAAACACCGCCACCACCGTTCGCCTGCAAATCAATAAGGCCGGGCACAATCACGCCAGACAAGCGCTGCGCCATAGGGGCACGCGCTGCAGGCACAATCGCCGCGACGCGGCCATCTTCGACAACAAGGGCGGCATCGTCGTGCCATGTCTCCCCGTCAAAAATGCGGGCAGCGTGAAAAGCAGTTTGCTGAGTCATGCAGCGACCCTACCAAACCGTTCCACGGGCAGCCACGGTTTCAACGCGGGTTACGACACCATTTTTGTGAAATACCATGCGATCAAACAAATTGGACACCACACAGGTGTGGTTTGGGATCACCCGGACCCGCGTACCAACCTCTGGCAAAGGCGCCGCACAATCCGTCAGATCAACGACAGCGTGCTCCTCTGACAGCGACGTAATCCGCGCACCGGGTAGCTCTACAATCTCGCCATGGTCAGAAAACCCAAGCAAATCCGAGGTCAGCGCCTTTGATCCAGCATCCAGCACCGCACGCGTCGGCGTTGGCCTTGAGACCACCGTCGCCAAGACATGCATCGCGATATCGTCTACTGTACATTCGCCGGCCCGCACCATTGATCTGTCATTATAAACATAGGTGCCCGCACGGTGTTCGGTGGCACTTGGCACTTGGCCCGAAGCAAACAAGTCAGGGCTACCGCCATTACTACGCACAGGGCAGTCGATCCCAAGGTCAGCAAGACGTGCCATTGTTTTGCTAAAGAAGCCTTCAACCGTCGCTGCACCACCGACCGGAGGATAAGTCATTAAGCCATCGAACCGCAGGCCCTTTGCCGCGTTGATCGCCTGCGCCAGTTCAACGGCATCGTCAGGTGTTTGCACACCGCAGCGCCCTGCCCCAGTGTCACATTCGACCAACACAGCAAGCGGTTTACTGGCATTAGAAAACGCGTCGGCCAACCCCGCCACGGTGACAGCACTATCAGCAACAACGCGCAGTGTGTTCACACGTGAATTCAACGCCTGCAATCGCGCCAACCGGGTGGACCCAAGCAAATTATAGGTAATCAGGATGTCATCGCATCCTGCATCCGCGAACACTTCGGCTTCGGTTACTTTTTGGCAGTTGATACCAACCGCACCTGCCGCCAGTTGCTGTTGTGCAATCGCAGGAATTTTGTGGGTTTTAATATGCGGACGAAATGCCTTGCCCCGCGCCGTAACATATTCTTGCGCACGGGCGATGTTGGCGGCCAACCGAACTTCATCGATCACAGGCATCGGCGTCAAAACATCGGCCAAGGGGGTGCCCGGTGCGGGCCATGGAAAGTCGCCAGTCTTGGTCATGCAAATGGGTCCTCGACACGGGGCCAGATATCTTTGCGTACAAACCGATACGGATTTGTTGCGGGATCATTAGGATATGGACGGCCAGCCGAACAATACAGGATTTCCGACGCAATCGGTTCAAACGCCGCATAAAAATGGTTGGTCGATTTGATCACCAAGATGCTTTGCGCCGTTGGATCAATTCCCATGGCCGTGAACAGCGATGGATCATAACTTTGCGCGCGGACGGTGTTCAAAATCACCTCGATCCCGATCTCTTTACCATTCATATCTAGCAAAGCAATACGGGCCGCGGGCCCAAACGGCACGATGCTTTCGCCGAACCCCATCTGGGCAGTGGCATTCAGGCGGACCACCTTGATCAACGCATCAACTGGATCACCCGTCTGCGGCGCAGATTTCCCACCAAAGCGCAAGGGCATCACTGCGCCCTCACCTGCTGCCATACAGAGCTTAGCCGCGATGGGGTCCCAAATTGTGCCGACGGCAACGCCAGTTGCCCCTTGTGCGATCAGTTCTTTTAGCACCACGGTCGCATCGCCTGCAGTACCCCCGCCCGGATTGTCCCACATGTCCGCCAGAACAACCGGACCGACAGTAGCATTCATCGCTGCCGCAACGGCCTCTTGTTCTGTCAAGGTTGGCATCAGGTGTTTGCCACGATTGGCGAATAATTCTTGCCCTAGCTTCTCAGCCGCAGCATCACCATGCCGCTGATCACCATCCGTCACGACAATGACCTTGCTGCCCATTTCCGGAACATCACCAGCCATAAAGCCGTGAATGACCGACGCCGACAACACCTTGGGGTCATCATTTTCCAACCCAATCATTCGGTTCACAAAGCCACGCATCGGTTCGCGCGATGTCGGAAACACATCGATCATGCGACAGTCATAGGTTGACATGACCGGGCGCATCCGCCCCTGCAAGGTGTTTACAACAATCGCCCAAAGATCCTCGGCGCGTTCAACAAAATCGGTGTGCGGGAACTCCTTAAACGCGACAAAGAAGTCCGCAGCAGCCACGCGTTTCGCCGTCAAATGACTGTGCGGGTCCATTTCCGCGCAGACCAGCACATCGGGGCCAACAATATCACGCACACGGGCAAGCAAATCACCTTCGGGATCCATGCAGCCCTGCGCGACCATCGCACCATGCAAGCCCAACACAACAGCATCGACGGGCATCGCATCCCGCAGCTGCGACAAGATTTCATCGCGCAACCCGACATGGGCGGCCCCCGAAACCAATCCCGCGGGATCAGCCCAAGCTGCAGTGCCCTCAATCAATTGCCACCCCAACCTGGCGCAAACCTTGCGTCCAACCGGTATGGGCGCGGTGCACAAGGTGGCCGTGTCTGGATGGGTGCCCGGCGCAGCATAAAAGGATTCCTCAAATGCGCTTCGGTCTATGACGATTGGCGAAAACGTATTCGTTTCCGTTGCCATCGCTGCGACAAAGATGCGCTTTGCGTCGGGGTCAGCCATGCTTATTCCTTGATATGCGGCAGGTAGCCGACGAAACCAGCAATCTTCCAGCGTCCGTCCTGCTTGCGACACCAGTATAGTGTCTGCCAATTCATGCGTTCAGAGGTGCCATCCGTGCGCGGGTTATGACCATCGAACTTCTTGCGTACCAATGCAGCGTCGCCAGTTATCTCGATCTGCTCTAGCCGGGTCGCGTGATAGATACCGTCGCGTGGGTCGTTCACGTAAACGCCAGCATCACACTGCGCCCTAAAATCTTGCGCCTGACGCAACCAGTCATCGCGATAAGCCACGAGTGTCGGGTAGGCCAAATCATATTTGTCCGGGTCATCCTGAAAATGGCCGCTGACCCCAGTAAAGTTTTCTGCAATAAAGTCTCCAGCCACCGCTGACCAATCGGCCGCGACGAATGCATCAATATCCCTTGGGACAAGCATCTCCCATATTTCCCGCCGATCAGCGTCGGTTTCCGGAAATGGGTTCTGAAATGGATCGCGTTTGGTCATTTATCAGGCGTCCTATGAAATTAATTTCTATCATGGTGCAATTTATCTGGATAAATCCAGACGAATATGCCTGAATAACATCAAAAGGCGAAAATAAATTTCGTCATTGCCCAAAAATTGATCCCGACGCCGGGGTCCATCGCCTTGCACAGTAAAGGCAACCAGACGAAAAAAGGACCGCAAAGCGGTAGATTAAACATGACCGACCCTTCTGACCCTTCTCTTGCCGCAGGTAACACATCGGCAGGGAACCTTGTTTTAGCGCTCGCCGACGAAGACGGACGGCTATCAGCGCAAGAAAAGAAGCTGGCCGAGACTGTTCTGTCGGACATGGAATTCGCCACCAATGCCTCGATCACCGATATAGCAGAACGTGCGGGCGTATCCCCACCAACCGTTACGCGCTTTTGTCGCCGCCTCGGATGCGCATCATTTTCTGACTTCAAAGTACAACTCGCCAAATGCGCCTACGTCGGCCTGCGCTATCTAAAACCCGAAGCGGTCACCAGCACGCCAGAACAAGTCGCCGAGGACATCGTGACAAAGGCGCAGAACGCACTTTTTGAAATGCACCGCACTTTGGATCTGGAACAGGTCAACGCCGCGGTAAAGCTGCTGTCGGGCGCGCAGATGATCTATGCCTTTGGGTCTGGCGGAAATTCGTCGATGATCGTGAACGAACTTCAGAACCGCCTGTTTCGACTTGGCGCGCAGATTTCAGCGTCAAACGATCACGGCATGAACCTGATGCTTTCTGCTGCCGCCCAGCCCGGCACAGTCGTCTTTGGGGCCTCTGTTTCTGGACGCAACGAGGAACTGATCAGATGTTTTGAGCTGTTGCGCGATCGCGGCATCCCAACGATTTCACTGACGCAAGGCGGATCCCCGCTCGCCCAAGTATCCGACGTTGTCGTTCCCGTAAGCCTGCCCGAGGGCAAAAACATCTTTCGGGCCACATCGGTACGCTACGCGTCGCTGGCCGTGATCGACATCATTGCAAACCTGGTCGCGTATCAGGACCGTAACAAATCCACCCAAATATTACGCGGGATCAAAGAACAGCTGCTGAAACATCGTGACGGCGGCGACGATAGCCAAATTTTAGGCGATTAAACAACGCGGCCAGTCGGCGACTGCGCCGACCATGGCCCTTAGGACACGAACGAGGACGACCATGGCGGCAAGCCTTGCTATCATCACCGGAAGCGCCGGTGACATCGGGCGCGCGATTGCGACGCGTCTGAAACGCGACCACGATATTATCGTTCTTGCGGATATTGATTTCGACGCCGCAACCCATGTAGCCACGCAATTGGGTGACGGGTTCGTTCCGCTTCCGCTTGACGTCACTGACACAGATAGCTGTACGCAGATGGCAAAGAGCGTCGGGGAAATGGGGCATCTCAAGACGTTGGTCAACAACGCCGGTGCATCGGTCGCAGTCAGCCTCCAAAGCGCGACTGTCGACGACTGGAAATCGGACAGATCACTAAATCTAGACGGTGCGTATTTCGTGTTTCAGTCGCTCGCCGATCAGCTCATCAAATCGCAAGGCTCTGTCGTCAATATCGCCTCCGTCAATGGGATGGGCGTTTTCGGCCACCCTGCCTATTCCGCCGCCAAAGCTGGCCTAATCCATTTCACCCGAATGGTTGCGGTGGAATACGGCAAACACGGAATTCGCGCCAATACGGTCGCGCCCGGCACTGTACGCACCCAAGCATGGACCGACCGCGCCATCGCCAACCCCAAAGTGTTTGAAGAAGCCGCCGAGCATTACGCCCTTCGCCGCATCGTCGACCCGGTTGATGTGGCCGAGGCCGTCGGCTTTCTTGCCTCACCGTTAGCTGCAGCAATCACCGGTATTTGCCTGCCCGTGGATTGCGGTCTGACTGCGGGCATTCCCGCTCTGGCCCGCACTTTTAGCCAATCAGAAGATTATTAGAGAACCCCAACAGGACTTTCCCGATGACCTATTTTCTTGAAAATGCGTGGCACCCTTCCCCTGCGCCCGAAGGAACTTGGACGCTGACACTCACGAATCTGTCTGATGCGCCATTAAAGGATTTCAAACTATCGCTCACCTCGATCACCCGGATCATGCCAGAACATGAACTAACCGGGGCCAAGTTTCTACGCCGCGACGCAAATTTCCACGAACTCGCACCAATCGATGACACCCCTATCGAGCCGGGTGACAGTTGGACATTTTCAGTAACGGGTATCAACCGCTCACCATTTCACCGCAACGATGCTGCCAAAACTGCTTGGGTAACAGACGCGTCCGGAACGCATACGACCGTGCAGGTGGGTGACCTAATGCACGCGGATCAATCCCCGGCCCGCCCAGTCGCAAGACTGCCCGAGGGACGGCTAACGTTACCTTTTGCGCTGCTGCCATGGCCCAATGAGATCAAAGCCACTGGTGACGCAGCCCCGGTCATTTTGCACGCGGCCAGCGGAACAACTGTCGATCATAAACGTGAGATGCTAGCGGTTGACGCGCTTCACACGCGATTATTCCCGACCTGCAAACGGCTATTTCAATTATCCCCGACGCCGGGAAGCCGCGCGGTGGGCTTTACCGATGATCAGGCGATATCCGACGAGGGATATAAAATCGAATTCGGCGATCAGATCACGATTACGGCAAGCACCCACAAGGGGCGCAGATACGCGTTAATCGCTCTGGCACAGATGATGCATGGCGCATTCACAGATCCAGAGCTCCAGTTCCCGGCAAGCGGTACGATTTCCGATGCCCCGCGCTATGATTGGCGTGGTTGTCACCTAGATGTCTCGCGCCACTTCTGGAGCTATGACGAAGTCCTACGCGTCATCGACATGCTTGCTTGGCACAAAATGAATATCTTCCATTGGCATCTGACCGACGACGAAGGCTGGCGGGCGGAAATCAAAGCCTATCCAGAACTCACCGAAGCAGGGGCAACGCGTGGCGCTGATGTACCCAACATGTTGCCGCAGCTTGGCGATGGTGCAGCAGCGCGCCACGGTTACTACACCCAAGACCAAATGCGCGCTGTCGTCGCTCATGCTACAAGCCTCGGGATTGAGGTTATGCCAGAAATAGAAACGCCCGGTCATGCGGCTGCGGTTCTGGCCGCCCTTCCCTTTCTTGTGGACCCCGATGAACCCGCGAACAGCTATTACCCGGTCCAAGGGTATTTCAACAATGCGTGGAACCCAGCGGTGCCAGAAACCTTTGCGGTGCTGGATAAAATCTTTGACGAGATCGCCGAAATCTTTCCATCAAAATACATCCATATCGGTGGTGATGAGGTCGCCCATAACGCTTGGCTGACCTCACCGATGGCCAAGGCACTCATGGAAAAGGAAGGGCTGCAAGGTACTTTCGAACTGCAAAGCTGGTTCCTGAAAAAGGTCAAGCAGATGCTAACCGCCCGCGGCAAAACCATGGTTGGCTGGAACGAAATCGCGCATGGCGGCGGGGTGCCACCAGAATACACACTGCTTATGGCTTGGGAAAACCCCAAAGTTGGTATCGAACTGGCCGGAAAGGGTTACGACGTCGTGATGACCCCCGGACAGGCCTACTATCTAGACATGGTACAAGGTGCCGATTGGCTGGAAAACGGCGCAGGCTGGGCCGGTCCAGTGCCTCCGGAACAAACCTACAACTACGAAGCCGAGGGCGATTTCCCTAGCGAACTACGCAGCCAAATGCGTGGCATTCAGGCGTGTATCTGGTGCGAACATTTCACGACACGCCAGTGGTTTAACGATCTAGTCTTTCCACGCCTCAGCGCCGTCGCCGAGGCCGCCTGGACCGAAAAAGAAAACAAAGACTGGCTGCGCTTTGCGCGTCAGGTCCGCCTGCACCCTGAACTATAAAACGGGTCGGGCCGCATTCGGCCCGCTCACCTTCCCAATTACTTAAATTTTGTTTCGACAAGGACTATCCTATGCGCATCGCCGTTGGCGGTATTCACACCGAATGTTCGACTTACTCTCCGGTTCTTATGCAGCTTGAGGACTTCCGCGTTCTACGCGGTGACGACCTGACCGCAGACCCCTATTTTGCGTTTCTTGGCGATTACGAGAGTGACATCGCGCCGCTTCTTCATGCCCGCGCGGTGCCCGGTGGACCCGTATCGCGCGATACATATGAGGCGCTAAAGACCGAATTCCTAAAACGGCTAGAAGATGCGAAACCCTTTGATGCGGTTTATCTTGCTATGCATGGCGCGATGAATGTGGATGGCATGTTCGATGCCGAAGGCGATTGGATTTCAGCCGTGCGTGCCGCCGTCGGACCCGACATGTTAATCGCGGTCAGCTACGATCTACACGGCAATGTATCGCAAAAGATCATTGATCAGATAGACATTTTTGCGGCCTACCGTACAGCCCCACATATAGACATCCCGGAAACGATGAACGCAGCCTTTGGCATGCTGATGCGCGCTTTAAAAACCGGGTGGCGTCCGGGCGTGGCGCGCGTACCGATCCCGCATTTATTACCCGGCGAACGTTCCTCAACCGAAGATGAACCAGCAAAATCGCTTTATGCCGCCTTGCCCGGCTATGAAAACGCTGACATTTGGCGCACCGATCTGATGATAGGTTACGTTTGGGCCGATGAACCACGCGCGGCGGCTTGCGCCGTCGTCACCGCAACGAACCGCCCCGCAGCAGAAAAAACCGCCAGCGCAATTGCCCGCAGCTTTTGGGAGGCACGCAATGAATTCCACTTTGGCCCGACGACAGGCACCTTGGACGACATGCTTGATCTTGCGGTTAAAGCCGAAACTAAGCCCGTAATTCTAGCGGACAGCGGCGACAATCCGACTGGCGGCGGCGTGGGTGATCGTGCCGACGTTCTGGCCGCGTTAATCGCGCGCGACTGGCAGGACGCATTGGTCGCGGGCATCACGGACCAGCCTGCGGTTAATGCTTGCTTTGTGGCGGGCCAAGGCGCGGAACTGGCTTTAAAAATAGGCGCATCGCTTGATCCGATTGGTGTTAGCGTGACCGCAGATGTGACAGTCCAGACGTGTCATGAGGCTGCGAGCCCCGCTGATCGACAGGCTGTCGTCCAAATCGGCGGGATCACCGTTGTTTTGGCGGCGCGGCGGCGCCCCTACCACAATATCGCGGATTTCGCCTTGCTTGGGTTGGAACCAACCAAGTTCGCGCTTTTGGTCGTCAAATCCGGCTATCTGTCGCCCGAGCTTGCCCCTATCGCCAACCCTAATCTGATGGCCCTGACAGATGGTGTGGTCAATCAAGACATCCCGCGCCTAGCGAACATTCACCGCCCTAAAGGCACCCTGCCCTTTGAGACACGCGACAACTTTACGCCAGAGCCGCAAGTCTCGGCACGCTTTAAAGGCTGATAATGGGTCCTTGGTTCGACATTCTAAAACGCCATCGCGTAATGCGCGCGTCGGCTGCGGCTGTATTCCTTTATGGGTTCAGCGGTGCGGCCACGTCGCCCTACCAATCGATGGTCGCGATCAAAGAACTCGGGATGAGCGACGGCGGCTATGCAGCGCTGGCGCTTGCCGCAGCATTAGCGAACGTTGTGATGGCGATTGGCGTCGGCATGATTTCTGATCGTTTCCAAAGCTATCGCCGCCCCCTAATTTTCGTCAGCTGCTTTGGCATTTTGGGGTTTGGATTAGTCTGGGCGTTTCCCAGCGTCACAACTTTTACCATCGCCATACTGGGGCCACTGGCTTTGTTCCACGCGATGAATTCCATGTTATTCGGCAACGTCCGCGCACATTCGACCCGCTTTGACCCAGAGGAAGCACGCATCGCGAACGCATTGATGCGGATCATGATTTCACTGTCGTGGGTCTTAATGCCCGGCGCTGTTGGTCTCTTGCTTGCGGGGCGGGACAGCATGGTCTTTGCCTATCTAATCGCTGCGGTTGTTGCCTTGGGGATTTTCCTAACGGTGACATTTTGGATGGAGCCGGACACAAGATCCCGGCCCATTGAAATCACCCCCCGGCCTGCCGCGCTGCACGATCTACGCCGTATCATTGCGCCCCGGCTGCTTTTGCGGGTGCTCGGTATCGCGCTCATTAGTCAGGTGCTTCATGTGAATGCGGCGGTGCTTCCGCTTGTGGTCACGGGGTCAGCCCAAGGTCAGACTGCTGATGTCGGCTTCCTTGTCGGATTGGTTGCCGTGATCGAAGTTATTTTCATGGTATTTTGGTCGCGGGTGACCCGGACATTGCGGATCACCACCGCCCTACTCATTTGTTCAGCGCTTTACCTTGCATACCTAGGCGCAATCGCAGCGGCGACCGCCCCTTGGCACATCTATGTGGCAAGCTGCATTGCAGGTTTTGCAGCAGCCGGAATTATTTCGCTACCAATCAGCTATCTGCTAGACCTGATCAGCGACCGCCCAGGCTTGTCCGCGTCATTACTTGCGGTCAACGTCTTTCTTGGCGGTGGATTGGGTGCGGCGATGTTTGGAATTGGAACAACATTTGGTGGTTATGGCCTAGCTGCGGTGCTTAGCGGGATCGCCGGCTGTGTCGGGGCGGGTCTAGTAATGGCATTAGAATGGAAAACACCATGAAACGGATCACGCTGGAGATCTGCGTTGACGACCCCGCAGGAATTGCGGCAGCCGTCAACGGTGGGGCAGACCGGATTGAACTATGTACCGCATTATCAGTCGGCGGTCTGACACCCTCGGCTGGCCTGATGCAAATCGCAGCACATTGCCCGCTACCTGTCATGGCCATGATCCGTCCGCGCGCAGGTAACTTTGTTTGGTCCGCGACAGAACTCAGCGCACAACTCACCGAAATCGCTGCGGTACGTGATGCTGGGCTATCGGGGGTTGTTATTGGCGCGTCACAGCCGGACGGATCGCTTGATGAACAAATGTTGCGTACATTGGTCCAAGCAGCCGAAGGGCTCGACATCACGCTTCACCGGGCAATTGACCTGACACCAGATGTGGATGCCGCGATGCGGTTGTGTCGGGAAATCGGGATCAAACGCATCCTGTCTTCAGGTGGCGCAAACAATGCACTGGCGGGTGCGGATCGCCTGTCGCGGATGGCGGGCCACGGCGTGACCGTCATGCCCGGGGGCGGTATTAGCGCAGAAAACATCGCCGATTTAGCATCACACCTGAACCTAACCGAGGTTCACGCATCCTGCTCCTCGCCTTTGCCTCCTCCCGAAAACGAAAAGGTCAGCGACTTTGGTTTCCAACCAAAAGATGCCCGAAGCACCGATGCGAACCGCGTTGCAGCGCTTCGATCTGCGCTCGATCAACTGGGCGCACGCACTTCTGGGTGAACTTCTTCGTAGTAATCACGTAACGCGAGCTTGCTCGCGGCGGCCTCATCAATCACGATGGTCACCTTGCGATGCATCTGTAGAATTGACGCTGGACAAGCCGCAGAAACGGGACCTTCAATCATCTTTGCAACGACATCCGCCTTTGCTTCACCGAACGCGAGCAAAACGATTTCCTCTGCACGCATGATGGTGCCGATCCCCATCGTTATCGCCAAACGGGGCACATCATCAAAGCTATCGAAATAGCGCGCGTTTGCTTCCCGAGTGGTCCGTGTCAGGGTTTTGATCCGCGTATGCGATGCAAGGCTCGAGGTCGGCTCATTGAAACCGATGTGGCCATTCGCGCCCAACCCAAGCAGCTGCAAACCGATATCCCCAGCCGCCGCAATGGCATCCTCGTATCGGTTGGCCTCAACTTCTGGGTCCGGGGCATCGCCGCAAGGCAAAAACGAGTTCTCTGGTTTGATATCAACATGATCGAACAGTTTTTTGCGCATGTAGTACCAGTAAGAACATGGGTGATCAGCGCGCAGCCCAACATATTCGTCTAGGTTAAACGACCGCGCTTTGGCCATGCTCATGTTGCCAGCCTTATGACGTGCGATCAAACGGTCATAAACCGCTTCCATCGTACCACCAGTCGCAAGACCCAGAACCGTTTCGGGCTGTTGCTTCAAACGATCCGTGAAAAGGCCAGCAACACAATCAACTGCCGTACCTTGGGTTTCGTGAATAAGGACCTTCATCAGATCACAACGGCTTCCATGCCAGCACATCAATCTCGACCTTTGCGTCGATCATAAGGCGTGATTCCACGGTCGAGCGTGCGGGCGGATTGGGACCAAAGTGTTTTTCAAATACTGCATTGAATGATGAAAAATCCCGCGCATCCTCAAGCCAGCAATTCACTTTGACGATATCTTCCATGCCGCAATTGGCAAGCGCCAGCACCTTTTTGATATTCGCAATAACCTGTTCAGTCTGCGCCACGATGCCACCATTCACGACCTCGCCATCAACGGTCGGAACTTGCCCCGAAACATGCACATAATCACCTGCGCGTACCGCCTTCGCAAAAGGTCGCTTCTGCCCACCCGCCTGAGCGTCAGCAGTATCATATCGAATAAGGCGTTGTTCAGACATAAGTTACTCCAAATATGAGATTTTTATGTCTTGAGACTAGCCCAACAAACGCGATTGGAGCAAGCAAAGCGAACAGATTTTTTATCTAAACGGGCACCAAATGAGCGTCTTTCTTGTCATCCGAATATGCCTGTTGTGAGAAGGTGCTTAACACGCCTAATTTATAGCTTCAAACACTCGGGAATCGTCAAGATCAACGACCTCTTATTGCTCAGAGCGCGCCAAATGTCACCCAGTGCTGATCATTGGTCCGTTAGTGGCCGCCAATCGGCCGCCCTGTAGCGACTGCTCGTCAGCTTATTCTAGTCACCAACGCTGATTTAAGTGGTGCCCGCGGCCGGACTCGAACCGGCACGGCCATACAGCCGGGAGATTTTAAGTCTCATGTGTCTACCATTCCACCACGCGGGCACGGTGCTATTCCTACGCGGACGCGCCCGGAGGGGCAAGCGGTGAAAGTCCTTCTTCTTTAACTGCTTGCATCGCAACATAGGTCGACGTGTTCGCGACATGTGGCAAAGTCGATATTTTATCTGCTAAAACAGCGCGGTAACCAGTCATTCCTGCAGTCCGAACCTTCAGCAAATAATCAAATGATCCCGCGATGAGATGGCATTGTTCTACCTCGGGCACCCGCATTACGGCCGCGTTAAAGGCTGCCAATGCTGACTCTCGGGTGTCTGTTAATTTGACTTCGACAAAGGCAACATGGTCGCGCCCCAACCGAATTGGGTCGAACAGCGCACGGTAACCACGGATAACGCCGTTATCCTCTAGCCGTTTTAGCCGCGCTTGGGTTGGTGATTTTGACAGGCCGATGCGACGTGCCAGCTCTGTGACGCTGACGCGTCCTTCGACGGCAAGCACGTCAAGAATCTTGCGGTCAAAACCATCTAAATCGGAACTCATATCGACCATTTACTCTGCCCTCTTTGGTGCAATCGACTAACAGGGCCACAATTACCAACCAAACGGACTGCACACAATGGGATAGAATAGGGAAAAACAACAAGGACCCCCATCAATGCATAGTGATCAGACCGACCTGCGCTCAGAAATCGACGCTGCAATGTATTGCGATGAATTACAGGCGGTGAAAACGCTGGCGCAGGCTGCCGCCCTCTCACCAGAAGACCGGGCTCGAATTAGCGTAAAAGCCGCGGATTTGGTGCGGGAAATCCGTGGTAGCGCAGAACCCGGCCTGATGGAGGTATTCCTTGCTGAATACGGCCTATCCACGGACGAAGGCATTGCATTGATGTGTTTGGCCGAGGCCCTGTTGCGCGTTCCTGACGCAGAAACCATCGATGCGTTGATCGAAGATAAAATTGCGCCGTCGGACTGGGGCAAGCATCTTGGGCATTCGGCATCGTCGCTGGTCAACGCATCGACCTGGGCATTGATGCTAACGGGGCGCGTGTTGGACGATGAAAAGCCTGGTATCACCCGCCACCTGCGCAGCGCGGTAAAGCGATTGGGCGAACCCGTAATTCGTACCGCTGTCGCCCGTGCGATGCGTGAAATGGGCCGCCAGTTCGTCTTGGGCGAAGATATCGGCAAGGCGATGAAACGTGCCGCTGGAATGCAAGCCAAGGGATTCACCTATAGCTATGACATGCTGGGCGAAGCCGCCCGGACAGAGGCCGATGCGCGCGCCTACCACCTGTCATATTCGCGTGCGATCAGCGCGATTGCCGAACATTGCACACATGAAACCGTTGCCGAAAACCCAGGCATCTCGGTCAAACTATCCGCGCTGCACCCTCGGTACGAGGTCGCGCAAGAGGCCCGCGTCATGACCGAACTAGTCCCGCGCGTGCGTGCATTGGCGATGCTCGCAAAATCTGCTGGCATGGGTTTTAACATTGACGCAGAGGAGGCTGACCGCCTTTCCTTGTCGCTTGATGTGATCGCCGCTGTTTTGTCAGAGCCTGCACTATCTGGATGGGATGGTTTCGGTGTCGTCGTGCAGGCATACGGACAACGCGCCCCGCTCGTGATCGACCAGCTGCACGCATTGGCAACAAAGCTGGATCGCAAAATCATGGTCCGCTTGGTAAAGGGCGCTTATTGGGACGCTGAAATCAAACGCGCACAAGTCGAAGGTATCGACGGGTTCCCCGTGTTCACATCAAAGCAGCACACTGACATCAGCTACATCAGCAACGCCCGCAAGCTGCTTGGTATGACTGACCGGATATATCCGCAGTTCGCGACACATAACGCGCACACAGTTGCTGCCGTTCTCGACATCGCATCGACGATGGGGCTGACACCCGCAGCATATGAATTCCAGCGCCTTCATGGCATGGGTGAAACCCTGCACACCCTAGTGCTGAACGCGGAAAAGACGCACTGCCGCATTTATGCGCCAGTCGGCGCCCACGAAGATCTGCTCGCCTATCTTGTTCGGCGTCTGCTGGAAAACGGTGCAAACTCTAGCTTTGTGAACCAGATCGTCGACGAAGACGTCGCCCCCGAAATCGTGGCCGCCTGCCCGTTTGAGGCAATCGGCCATGGTGTCGACCTGCCCAAAGGGCCAAATATCTTCCTGCCAGAACGCGTTAACTCGCGGGGGTGGGATTTAACTCATGCACCCACGCTGTCAGCTATAGAAACCGGTCGTGCGCCGTTTATGGAAACGCAGTTTCAAGGGCATCCCATTATCGCAGCGGGTCAACCGACTGAACCGAAGACCCCCGTCATTAACCCGGCACGCGCAAAAGATATTGTCGGTCAAGTTCAGGTAGCTGGCCCTGCCGATATAACTGCGGCGATTGGATACGCGAAACCGTGGGGCGCAGATGCGGCCACACGTGCTGCTGCGTTGAACGCTGCCGCCAACGCTTATGAAGCCACTGCAAATGAACTGTTCGCGATCCTGACACGCGAAGCTGGCAAGGGCATGCCAGATGTCGTGGCTGAACTACGCGAGGCCGTGGATTTCCTGCGCTATTACGCGACCCAAGCCAGCGACGACACAAAGGCGCGTGGCGTCTGGACATGCATCAGCCCCTGGAACTTTCCGCTGGCTATTTTTACCGGACAAATTGCCGCCGCACTGGCCGCTGGCAACGCTGTATTGGCCAAACCGGCAGAGCAAACACCGCTGATCGCGACCCGTGCCGTTGAAATGCTGCATGCGGCCGGCGTGCCAATCGACGCACTGCAATTGCTTCCGGGAGGCGGGAACGTTGGTGCGGCGCTTACCTCTGATGCGCGGATAAACGGGGTGGCATTCACAGGATCTACTGCCACTGCGTTGAAGATCCGCGAAGCCATGGCCGCCAACTGCGCGCCGGGAACACCGCTGATTGCGGAAACCGGCGGCTTAAACGCAATGATCGTTGATAGTACCGCCCTGCCCGAACATGCAGTGCGTGACATCGTGAACGGCGCATTTCGGTCCGCAGGTCAGCGGTGTTCGGCCCTGCGTTGCCTGTATGTTCAAGAGGACATCGCAGAGCCTCTGTTGAAAATGCTGAAGGGTGCGATGGATGAGCTGGTCGTTGGTGATCCGTGGCTACTATCAACCGATCTTGGCCCCGTTATTGACGCGCCCGCGCATAAGATAATCGCGGATCACATCGCCCAAGCACATTCAGACGGTCGCATTATTCACCAAATCAAAGCGCCAGAAAATGGCGGGCATTTCATCGCGCCCACGGCCATTCGGGTGAACAGTATCACGGACATGGACCGTGAAATCTTTGGCCCAGTGTTGCACTTGGCAACGTTTAAGGCGGATGAAATCAACAATGTGATCGACACGATCAATGGCACTGGCTACGGGCTGACCTTTGGTCTGCACACCCGGATTGATGACCGCGTACAGACCATCGTTGAACGGATTGAAGCCGGGAATATTTACGTAAACCGCGACCAAATCGGCGCTGTCGTGGGCAGCCAACCTTTTGGCGGCGAAGGTCTGTCTGGGACTGGCCCCAAGGCAGGCGGTCCGCACTATCTGCCGCGCTTTACTGCAAACCCTGTGCAAAGCGCCACGTCTGAATGGACGGCTGACAGTGACCTAGCCGCCCTAAGCACGCGTTTAAGCGCAACAAAGTCAGTTACGGCACAAGCACCAACTGATCTGCCTGGGCCAACAGGCGAATCCAACCGTCATAGCGTCCGCCCACGTGGTCCGATCCTTTGCATGGGTCCGAGCCCAGAGGCAGCGGAAACGCAGGTTCGTGCAATTGAGGCGCTAGGTGGTATTGGCATCAGCAGCGAAGGTAAGCTAGCTCCCGACCACCTGACGACACTAGCGCCTTTAGCAGGCGTGTTGTGGTGGGGCGACGCCGAAACAGGGCGCGCGATCGAAACGGCCCTTAGCAAACGCCAAGGCCCAATCGTTGCGTTGATCACAGGCATGCCTGACGTAGCCCACGCAATGCATGAAAGGCACGTTTGCATTGATACGACAGCGGCAGGTGGTAACGCCGCACTGCTGGCCCAAGTCGCGGATCAAGCTACCGCTTGACCACGGCGCGGACATAAATCACGGTCGCGGTATGATATTCCCATTCCGCGACCACAACCCGTCTGAACGCGTGCCTTACGTCACGATTGCGCTGATCATATTGAACGTGCTGATTTTCTTGGGCAGCTATGCCGCGCAATCAGAACGCGCGATTGCCGAGATATTCTTTCACTACGGATTGGTCCCGGCGCGAATTTCTGCAGGGGAAGGCTATGTGACCGCACTTAGTTCAATGTTCTTGCACAGTGGCTTTATGCACCTCGCCGGGAACATGCTGTTTTTATGGATCTACGGCGATAACCTAGAAGACAAACTGGGCCATGTGCCGTTCTTGATCTTTTATCTGCTATGCGGGATCGCGGCTGGCTTAGCGCAGTTCTCGTCAGAGCCATCCTCTATGATCCCGATGGTCGGGGCATCAGGGGCGATTGCAGGCGTTATGGGGGGCTATCTGTTGCTATTCCCCAAGGCGCGGGTCGATGTGTTTGTATTCTTCATCGTGTTCTTCCGCATTTTTCCAATACCAGCGTGGATCACACTCGGTTTTTGGTTTGCGGCGCAGCTATTCAACGGTTTCAACGCGATGGCAGGAACGGGCGGCGTGGCCCATTGGGCGCACGCGGGCGGCTTTGTTGCGGGCTTTGCGTTGATGTTGCCAATGTGGTTGACGCTAGGCGGTACAGGGTTTTGGCAGCGTACACATGGGCATCCGGATCATCCTGAAACCCAATACCGTCGTAGCAATATTCCGACTGTTAGGCGTTAGCCTTGCGAACAACCTTTGAAAAGTTTTCAAAGATCGGTTCATTCGAACAGATGACAGCGCCATCGGCCAAGATATCACCGTCGGGACGGATAGGTTCAACCATACCGCCAGCCTCGCGAACGATGATCAGGCCAGCTGCCATATCCCAAATCTTCAGGTTTCGTTCCCAGAACCCGTCGTAACGACCTGCAGCAACATAAGCCAGGTCAAGCGCAGCAGCGCCAAAACGGCGAACACCAGCACATGCTGGCAGGATACGCGCAAGGTCTTGCAGTGTTTCTGGCAGATCCGAGCGACCAGCAAATGGCAGACCAGTCGCAAAGATGCTTTCGATCATGCGGTGACGTCCAGAAACGCGCAAACGGCCTTCGTTCAACCAAGCACCGCCACCTTTTTCTGCATAGAACATTTCGTCCTTAGCAGGGTCATACACAACACCAGCAACGATCTGGCCCTTGTGTTCCAGTGCGATTGAAACAGCCCAATGTGGCAGACCGTGCAAAAAGTTGGTTGTGCCATCCAGCGGATCAACGATCCAGCGACGGGTTGGATCAGCGCCTTCGATTTCTTTGCCTTCTTCGCCCAAGAACCCATAGGATGGGCGCGCGTGCAGCAATTCTTCACGGATTGTTTCTTCGGCGGCACGGTCCGCACGGCTAACAAAGTCGCCGGGACCTTTCGCGCTTACTTGCAATTGCTCGACTTCGCCAAAGTCTTTCAGCAATGCACGCCCTGCTTTACGGGCGGTTTTCATCATCACGTTCAGGTTTGCGCTGCCAGCCATCACATCTTCTCCGGGTTCGGGATCAAGCGCGGCGTATAGGCCCAACGCGCGTGCGTAACAAGGGGTAAACCGGCTTTTCGGGAAACCCTGTCAGATGACGCTACGCGGATCACCAATACCCCGTCAATTTCGTTGTAGTTTCACCGCCTCTTGTTTTGCTAGTCGGATCAGATGCGCCATGAATGGGCGCGACGTATCCTCGGACCGGGTCGCGGCATAAAGACGACGGGTAATACCGCCTTTGGTTAACGGTCGGGTCACGTAGTCAGAGTTATAACGTACTTGGCTCACAACCCAATCTGGCAGCACAGCAACGCCACGGTTCGAGGCGACCAACAATAAGATTACAGCAGTTAGTTCAACCTGCCGCACTGCGCCCGGTTCAACCTTGGCCGGTGTCAAAAGCTGAGAAAAGATATCAAGCCGCGCACGGTCAACGGGATAGGTAATCAGTGTTTCACCCCGAAAATCCTCGGCCTCGATCACATCTTTCTGCGCGAGCGGATGTGAAGACGATGCCACAAAAACGGGTTCATAGTCGAAAAGCGGCGTAAAATCGGTGTCCGGCAGCTCCTCTGGATCAGAGGACACAACCAAATCCACCTCTTCTTTTCTCAGCGCAGGCAAGGCATCAAACGCAAGGCCGGGACGGATATCGACATCGACCTCGGGCCATGCCTTGCGGAATTGTTCCAAGACGGGGAACAACCATTCAAAACAGGCGTGGCATTCAATTGCGATATGCAAACGACCAGAGCTACCTTTAATCAGACCCGAAAATTCCGCCTCAAGTGCGGCAACCTGTGGCAAAATCGATTCAGCCGCAGCAAGCATACGCATTCCAGCGGCCGAGAGTTTCAGCGGTTTAGATCGGCGCACGAACAGTTCAACACCGGCCTGATCTTCGATCCCTTTGATCTGATGGCTTAGCGCACTTTGTGTGATGTTCAGCTGATCAGCCGCACGCGCCAGACCACCCGTGTCATGGATTGCCTTGATGGTCCGAAGATGCCGGAATTCGATATGCATATGAGCCACCCTCATGATCGTGGTGAAAGTTATGAATTTGCTTCAACTCATTAAAGCTGAGATAACAGCATGGCAAGAGAGAGGTCCGTCCATGTCAACGCCGTCTGTATCATTCGAATTCTTCCCGCCCAAATCGCTTGAGGGTTCGTTCCGCCTTTGGGACTGTGTTAATGTGCTGGCCCCATTGGACCCGACATTTGTTTCTGTGACTTACGGCGCCGGTGGCACCACCCGCAAACTTACTCACGAAGCAGTGGGCACCATTCACCGCACCAGCGGCTTGAACGTTGCCGCGCATTTGACATGTGTCGATGCGACAAAAGCCGAGACATTGGAAATCGCCGATGGCTATGCCCAAGAAGGCGTGCGTGAGATCGTTGCCCTTCGTGGCGATGCACCAAAAGGGTCGGATGGCTTCAAACCACATGCTGAAGGCTTTGCCAGCTCTGTCGAACTGGTTGGTGCATTGGCTGACACCGGAAAATTCAACATCCGCGTTGGCGCATATCCAGAAAAGCACCCAGAGGCCGCAGACCAAGCCGCAGACATCGCTTTCCTGAAGCGTAAAATCGACGCTGGCGCGACTTCTGCAATCACCCAGTTCTTTTTTGAGGCCGACACATTTTTTCGGTTCCGTGATGCCTGCGTAAAGGCGGGGATCGACGCTCCGATCCTTCCGGGCATCCTGCCAATCGAAAACTGGGCAGGGACACAGCGGTTTGCGAAAATGTGCGGCACGACAATTCCACAAGTCGTAACTGATGCATTTGAACATGCGACCCGCGACGGCACGACTGATCTGCTCGCGACTGCGTTGGCGACCGAACTATGTGATGATCTGCTGCAAGGCGGCGTTGACCACCTGCATTTCTACACATTGAACCGCCCTGAACTGACGCGCGATGTATGTCATGCCTTGGGTGTCACACCAAAAGGCCGGTTGCAAAACGTAGCCTAAGGGTACAGCTTCGGGCGAAACAACGCCCGAGGCCCTATGAACACTATGCCATACACCCTGCCTGACCGTGACAGAATGCTGTCAATGTCAGGATTAGAATATCTGCAAACAACGCTTCAAGAGCCCGCGTTGAGCGCTCCTATAAGCAAAATCATGAACTACTGGCTTGAAACGGTTGAGCTTGGTAAAGTCTCTTTTCGTGGAAAACCGCAGTTTGAACACACCAACCCAATGGGCGGCATTCATGGAGGCTGGTATGGAACGCTGCTGGATAGCTGCATGGCCTGCGCGGTCATGACCACAGTACCCAAAGGGGCGATCTATACGACCCTTGAATACAAAATTAACCTGACCCGCGCGATCCCAATCGGGACCGAGATTATCGCGACTGGTTTCCTTGATCATGGCGGCCGGACAACCGGTGTGTCCCACGGCGAAATTCGCGGCGCTGATGATGGTAAGCTGTATGCGACCGGTTCAACCACTTGCCTGATTATGCAAATCCACCGCGATTGACGGCTCTAGGATTTCGGCAGCGATTGTTTCATGCATGCGTTCTGATGGATCGTTGCCGACCACTCTTGCCTTGCGCGCAAGGAAAATTTTAGCCCAGCCGCGCCAACTGCCGATAGACGGCGCATTAACGTCTTGGGGGAACCTGTCGTACCAGCCGGTCGGCAATGGGACTTCGCAGTCGGCCAACCGCTCTAGCATCCAAACAAGCGGGATATTGGCAAGCGGCCGTGCTTGTGGGTGCTCCCAGACCTGCCCACCGATATCTGCGTGATTTCCCCGGAACCAAACCTGCTCCATATGGCCGGTCCAGTCTGGCCGACAATGCCACATCACGGGTTCATATGCGCGACGCCGTTCATCAATCGCCAGCGCGTGAAATCCATTCAGCACATGCGGGCCCAGCGCGTGGTTGTGAAAATCGTGCTGTGCAGGCGCCCAGCGCCACAAGATCGGCAAGCGTAACCCCAATGCCTTGACGGTATCCCAGACAGCAACGGCTTCGATCTTAACGTCATCGTGGCAATAGATCTCGCTAAATCGCTTTGCTGCCGGGTTCACACCACCATTTCGATAATGCCGATAGGCCTGCCGCACTGCCCGTACCGTTGCGTGGTCGGCCTGGACAAGACCAATCGTGTCAATCACCCCGGCAAGCGATCGTACCGCATAGGCACCTCGCGAATAGCCAACCAAAATAATCTTATCACCCGGCCGATAGCGCGATGCGACAACACCATACGCACGTTCAATCTGCCTGTTGATACCCTTTCCGGTCATCACATCCCAAGTACCAGACCAGTCGCGCCATTGAATTCCTGCTTCGTAATGGACAGTCAGGTTGCTGGTGCGGCTCACCTCGTTCAAGAGCTTGAACGTCAGCCCGGCGTTTGTTTCACGCCCGGGTTTAAGCGATGACATCGTGCCATCAAGAATAACCACATGGGTCGCTGGTCCACGACCGCGTACCCCGCCTTCTTCGGTGCGCGCGCGGCGCCCAAATAAACCAAAGAGCCAATCACGCAGCTTCACTGTTATTCTTAGCCGCCTCTATCGTTTGCCAAATTCGGTGTGGCGTGAATGGCATTTCGACATGCCGCACGCCAAGGCCCCATAATGCGTCAACAACCGCATTCGAGATCGCGGCAAGCGCGCCGACAGTGCCTGCCTCCCCGCAGCCCTTCATTCCCATGGGGTTGTTCAACGAAGGGGTTGGTTCGGTCGAAAATGCGATCATTGGTATATCATCGGCACGTGGCATCCCGTAATCCATAAAGGTCGCAGTCAGCAGTTGACCGTCTTCGTCAAAGACCACCTGTTCGGTCAACGCCTGCCCAATTCCTTGGGCGACACCACCGTGAACCTGCCCTTCGGCCAGCATCGGGTTGATGAGATTACCAAAATCGTCGACCACGGTGTAGCGGTCCACCGTGACAACGCCCGTTTCCGGGTCGATCTCGACCTCTGCCACATGCGCACCATTCGGAAAGCTGCGGTTTTCCAAATCAATCGTCGCCGTATGCGCCAGCAGGTCGTCACGCCCTGCATCACGGGCCAGATCAACGACCTCTAGCATGGTGGGCGTTAGGTTTGATCCGGCAATCCGGAAACGTTCGTCGTCAAAGCTAACCGCGCTGGCATCAACGCCCTGATTATCGGCAAGGAAGACACTGAATGCGTTGATCATCACATCAACGGTTGCCAGTGTCGCGGTATTTTGCACGGTGACCGACCGCGATCCACCGGTTCCGCCGCCCTTGGCGATCTGGTCGCTATCACCTTGCACCACAGTAATCTGATCCGCAGGGATACCCGTTTGGTCTGCGAGGAATTGCGCATAAACGGTTTCGTGGCCCTGCCCGTTCGACTGGGTACCGACATAGATCAACGCACCGCCATCAACGAATTCAACCTTCGTGGTTTCTTCGGTGTCACCCAAAATGCTCTCGATGTAGTAGCAAAGACCCTGTCCGCGCAGCTTGCCGTTGGCCTCTGTCGCGGCTTTGCGGGCGGCAAAGCCATTGCGATCTGCCTCTTGTGCAGCGCGGTTCAGCACTTTGGCGAATTCGCCCACATCATAGGTCACATCAGTGACCGACGTATATGGGAACTGATCCGGGGCGATGAAATTCTTTTCACGCAGCGCCCATGGATCGACACCCAACTGACGGGACGCTTCGTCCATCATCCGTTCTAGAACAAATATCGCCTCTGGACGGCCAGCGCCACGGTATGCATCGACGGGTGTTGTATTCGTAAACACCCCCACGCAGCGCATATAGGCAGTCTGCACATCGTAAGTACCCATCATAACCTTCGCGAACAGCTCTGTCTGGATGGGTTGCGCAAAGGCCGAGTTATACGCGCCCATATTGGCGACTGTATCCAAATGATAGGCGACGATTTTGTGGTTTTCGTCAAACGCCAACGTTGCGGTCGTGGTCAGATCACGCCCTGCGTTGTCAGACAACATCGCCTCTGTCCGGTCAGACATCCAACGCACGGGGCGGCCCAAAACGCGTGCAGCATGGGCTACCGCGAAATATTCAGGGTAACGCATACCCTTCATTCCGAAACCACCGCCGACGTCGGGGTTGGTCACGCGGATTTCGGATTTATCCAAGCCAAAGTGTTTCGCCAGATCATCCTTAAGGCCCCAAACGCCCTGCCCACCAAACGCAAGATGTAAACGACCGTCCGTGACTTCGGCAAAACAACCGCGTGGCTCCATTGAGTTCACGATAATCCGGTTGTCAAAGACTTCGGCCGTGACAACATGTGCCGCGCTATCAATTGCGGCTTTCACGGCATCCTCATTGCCAAGGCCAAAATCGAAGGCGCGGTTTTCTGGGGCCTCTGGATGAATTGCGTCGCCACCAACAGCCAAATCAATATGCACAGGCAGATCGTCGATCTCGAGCCCGATCACTTCGGCTGCATCCTTGGCCGCGATCAACGTATCAGCAACAATCATCGCAATCGCCTCGCCCACGTGACGCACGCGGCCTTGCGCCAAAATCGGACGCTGTGGTTTTGCACCACGCGTACCATCGCGGTTCTTCACGACTGTCGCGCCAAGCCCAATCTTAACGCCAGCAGCAATCAGATCGTCGACGGTCACAATCAAATGCACGCCCGGCATTTCACGCGCGTCATCTAAATCTAGCGCGGCAATTTCGCCATGCGCCACCGGAGAGCGAAGAAAATAAGCATATAACGCATCAGCAGGAGCGATATCATCAACATAGCGCCCATGCCCGGTCACAAGGCGCACATCCTCAACCCGCTTTACCGATTGGCTTTTGCCGAACTTTTCCATCCGCTGGCTCCTCGATTTCCATCCAAGAACCACCCTAAACCCAGCACCCGCATTGTCCAGTGACGGCATTCGAAGAAAATAATTTCGATTGTCGGGATTAAAAGCCATGCCCCAGCCGTTGTTATCGTAACTGCCGGACAAAACCGGCAGCAAACTTAACACAAAATAGGAGTATTATTATGAAACTTTCTCTTGTCGCTTTTACAACAATCATTGGCCTAGCTGCATGCGACGATGCATATGCAGCGGGGCATTCAAGTGCACCAGCTGTTGATACAAACGGCATCCTTACCAATGCAGAGGGCATGAGCCTTTACACATTTGATCCTGACACGGCCACATCCTCGGCATGTAACGCTGGCTGCGCAGCCAGCTGGCCACCGCTGGCTGCACCGTCTGATGCGACGGCCTCTGGCGCGTTTACCGTCATCACGCGTAACGACGGAGGCAAACAATGGGCTTATGGCGGTCAGCCACTTTATCTTTGGGTGAACGACCGCGCGCCGGGTGACACGACCGGCGACGGCGTCGGCGGAAAATGGCATCTTGCCCGCCCCTAAAACCAATATCTTTACGCACCCAATCCCGGCCGCTACCGTAGGCCGGGATTACAACCGGACGTGGGGCTGGCCAATCCATATGGGTGATTTTCATCAGCAGATAGAAAACTGCCTACCTGATCTTTGGCGTTACGCCTTTGCGCTGACGCGCAATCGCGACGCGGCAGATGACCTGCTTCAAGACGGCGTAGAACGCGCTTGGCGCAAACGTGACCTCTGGCAACCCAGTGGCACATTTAAATCTTGGGCAATGAAAGTCGTTCTAAACACTTATCGCAGTCAGCTTCGTTCGCCTGCGCAGCGACAGGCCGTTGCCCCACTGGACGACATTGCACAAACTGTCGCAGCAGCCGATACCTTAACAGATCAGCTTGCGTTGGGTGAAACGGCCCGCGCGATGGCCGACCTGCCCGAAGAACAACGCCAAGCGTTGCTAAGCGTCGTTGTTGGTGGACTTAGTTACAAAGAGGCAGCAGAAACGCTAGATATTCCAATTGGTACGCTCATGTCGCGCTTAGGACGTGCCCGCGCGGCCCTAAAGGCAGCAATGCAAACAGACGAAAGCCAAGTATCATGACCGCGTCCGAAAACGGCCCTGTTACAGAAGAAATGCTGCACGCCTTTGTGGACGGGCAACTTGATGACGCGCAGATGAAACAGGTCGAGAGTTATCTGAACGAACACCCTGAACGCCTTGATGATATGGAAGCTTGGGCAAATCAGAACGCCGCGATCAACGCGCTTTACCCCCACCGCGACACGCCGCCGACAATGCCAGCCCTTCCAACCAACGAAATACCCGCCAATGTAAATACAGTGCCATCCGGCCTGTCTTGGTCGGCAATTGCTGCGTCACTTGTGATGTTGGCCCTTGGCCTAGCCGGTGGATGGGTGGCACGTGGCAACCAGCCCAACACCGCAATGGTCGCAAGTCTTGTTCAAGAGGCCGTCCAAGCGCACGCGGTCTATAGTATTGACCCACACCGCCCGGTCGAAGTCGCCGCATCAGAAGAAGAAACCTTGGTCCGATGGCTATCAAACCGCGTGGGCGAACAATTACTGGCGCCAGACCTTACGCCACAGGGCTATACACTTGTTGGTGGTCGATTGGTATCATCGGCTGAAGGCCCCGCCGCGCAATTCATGTATGAAGATGCAGATGGCAAACGGATCACCCTTTTCGCGGTCAAAGGCGCAACCGGGCAGCTTGCGTCATTTAGCTACAACCAGACGGGCGACACAGGCAGCTTTTATTGGGAAGACGCCAACCTGAGCTACGCGATTGTCGGTGATGTCGACCGCGAGGCGCTAAATCAGATCGCGATCGGTATCTATAACCAACTATAAGCCCCTTTCCCTTAGCCAGCCCATTCGGTATTCGGATTCCAAACCAGATTGGGGACGTGACAATGGCCATGGACAAGACATTCGACGCAAAAACCGCCGAAGCACGCATCTATGAGATGTGGGAAAACGCGGGCGCATTCAAAGCAGGCGCAAATGCCAGCCGCGATGAAACATTCTGCATTCAGCTGCCACCGCCCAACGTCACGGGCCACCTGCACGTCGGTCACGCATTCAACCACACGCTGATGGACATCCTGACGCGCTGGAAACGTATGCAGGGTTACGACACCCTTTGGCAGCCAGGATTGGACCATGCAGGTATCGCAACACAGCTGATGGTCGAAAAAGAGCTTGCCGAAACGCAGCAGCCTAAGCGTACTGAAATGGGTCGCGAAAAGTTCCTTGAGAAAGTCTGGGAATGGAAAGCCGCCAAAGGCGGGATGATCGAACAGCAGGCGCGCCGTTTGGGCGACAGCATGGATTGGTCACGCTCTGCATTCACTATGTCTGGTGCAGAAAGCGCCCCCGCGACTGAAAAAGACGGCAACTTCCACGATGCCGTGCTTAAGGTCTTTGTGCAGATGTACAACGACGGGCTGATCTATCGCGGCAAACGTTTGGTGAACTGGGACCCGCATTTTGAGACAGCGATTTCGGACCTAGAGGTCGAAAACATCGAAGTCGACGGCCACATGTGGCATTTCAAATACCCGCTCGCAGGTGGTGAAACCTACGAATACGTCGAGAAAGACGAGGACGGAAATGTCACCCTGCGCGAAACCCGCGACTACATTTCTATCGCCACGACCCGCCCCGAAACCATGCTGGGTGACGGTGCGGTTGCTGTGCACAAAGACGACGAACGCTATGCGCCGATCGTTGGCAAACTGTGCGAAATCCCTGTCGGCCCCAAAGAACAGCGCCGCCTGATCCCGATCATCACCGATCCCTATCCAGATATGAACTTTGGCTCGGGCGCGGTAAAAATCACCGGCGCGCATGACTTTAACGACTATGAAGTCGCCAAGCGCGGCGGCATTCCGATGTATTCGCTGATGGATACAAAGGGCCATATGCGCGCCGACGGCAAACCCTACGCCGAAGAAGCCGCCACTGCCCAAGCGATTTCCAACGGTGAACAGGAATTTGACGAGGCGATGATCGCCGCGATGAACCTTGTGCCTGACGAATACCGGGGGCTGGACCGCTTCGAGGCACGTAAAAAGGTTATCGCCGACATCACAGCCGAAGGCAACGCGGTCATGCATGACGTGACCCGCACTGAAAAAGACGAAGATGGCAACAAGGTCGAAGTGACCGAAACTGTTCCATACGTCGAAAACAAAAAGATCATGCAGCCCTTCGGCGACCGCTCAAAGGTCGTGATCGAACCTGCGCTAACCGACCAATGGTTCGTCGATACGTCCAAGATCGTTGGCCCAGCGTTGGAAGCCGTGAAAACTGGCCGTACCAAAATCATGCCTGAATCAGGCGAAAAAGTATTCTACCACTGGCTCGAAAACATCGAACCATGGTGCATCTCGCGCCAACTGTGGTGGGGCCATCAGATCCCCGTATGGTACGGACTCGACCTTGGCGTTGAAGACGAACACAACCCATCAGGTGATCTGGACGAAGTCGAAATCCTTGGTCTGCTTCTTGAGGGCATCGTTCACCGTGGCAATGTCATGCATTGTGCGCCCGACTTCGAAAGCGTGAAATCTGCCTTCGTCTTTGACAATGCGGATACCCCTAGCCCCATTAGCCATGCGAAAGTCGTCGAAGTCGCGGATAAAGCAGAAGCCATCGAACGCTTCTCCGCTGGCCTTGCCGCTTACAATGTCACACAGGACCCGACCAAGCTGGAATTCCCAGTCTGGCGCGACCCTGACGTGCTTGATACGTGGTTCTCGTCTGGCCTCTGGCCATTCGGCACGCTCGGCTGGCCCGAAGATACGCCTGAGTTGGCAAAATACTTCCCCGGTGACGTGTTGATCACTGGGCAAGACATCCTGTTCTTCTGGGTTGCCCGGATGATGATGATGTCCCAAGCCGTGCTTAAGGATGACCCATTCCACACGGTTTATCTGCACCAGTTGGTACGCGACGCGAAGGGCGAGAAAATGTCCAAAACGCGCGGCAACGTCATCGATCCGCTGGATATGATCGATGAATACGGCGCCGACGCGCTGCGTTTCTCAAACGCACAGATGGCCGCACTTGGTGGTGTTCTGAAAATCTCAGAGGATCGGATCAAAGGCTACCGGAACTTTGGCACAAAACTCTGGAACGCGTTCAGCTTTGCCGACCACTATGAAATCGCCTATCCCGGTGATGCAGTGCGTCCTGCGGCCACGCAAACGCTGAACAAATGGATCATCGGCGAAACCGGCAAAGTGCGTGAAGAAGTCGATGCTGCGCTGGAATCCTACCGTTTCAACGACGCGGCAAACGCGCTTTATGCGTTCACATGGGGCAAGGTCTGCGATTGGTATCTCGAATTCTCAAAACCAATCCTGCAAGGCGAAGACGCGGTGGCCAAAGCCGAGACAGAGCAAACTCTGCGCTGGGTATTGGACCAATGCCTGATCCTGCTGCATCCCATCATGCCTTTCATCACAGAAGAGCTTTGGGGCCTTGCCGACAGTCGCGCCAAAATGCTGGTCCATGCCGATTGGCCGACCTACACAGCGGCCGAATTGATCGACGCAGACGCGGATCGCGAAATGAACTGGGTCATCGACCTGATCGACAACACACGTTCCGCCCGCGCGCAAAGCCATGTGCCGGCAGGTGCCAAAGTACCGCTGGTTGTCATGGGATTGGACGACAAAGGCCAATCCGCATGGGATAACAACCATGTGCTGATCCAACGCCTTGCCCGGATCGAAAGCCTGACGGCCGTCGACGGCTTCCCCAAAGGCTGCGTCACGATCCCGATGGAGGGCGGCACATTCGGCCTGCCTTTGGCCGATCTGATCGACGTGCCCGAAGAAATCGCGCGGCTTGAAAAGACGCTGCAAAAGCTGGCCAAAGAACTGGGTGGTCTACGCGGCCGCCTGAACAATCCCAAATTCGTGGCCTCCGCCCCGGATGAAGTTGTCGCCGAAGCCAAAGAAAACCTGAGCCTGCGCGAAGACGAAGAAGCGCAGATCAAAGCGGCTATCGCACGCTTGAAAGAGATTGGGTGAAATAATGGGCTGCCTGTTTCGGGCAGCCCTTTGCCAAGACTTAAATATAGAACTCGGACGGGGAACTCAGTTGTACCGACGAAGCTGACCTTGAAAAAGGTCACCTCCGATGCCAAAAATGCTGAATGGAAGAAATCAGTCGACAGTTACTTTACCAACGGCTTCGCAATCGCGTAATCGAATTACTTGAGATGTATTCCTCTCTCGAAAATATCGCCTCTTTTGGTGCCTATGAGATGATCAATATGGTCGATGATTGGCTGCCTCTCGACTACAATAAGGCTCCGAAGGTTTTCACTGAAACCGAACAAGAGCTCATTGCCGAATTTATCAGACTTATGTCGAACGCCTCCGATGCAACCGACAGCAACACATCAAACCTTGAGTGGCTTAAAGCCTCAGTGGAATGGAACCGACTGTTCGAATTTGCGCAAAAAGCCTTAACGGTCTTCTCCGAACGCGGACGTTTTTCTGAGAAGGTAGAAGAGGCCCTGAGGACATAGAGCAGTTTGCCATAATCTCACAGCGGGCCTAGGCCACTTCGGGCAAGCATAAGTCCTACGGCAGCACCCGCTCCACCGCCCGCATCATGCCCAGCGCTTTGTCATAGACCAGCGGCGACCACATGTCTGGTCGGCGACTTATGGTACTGAGCATATGTCAGTCGTGAACGGCATAAATGCCCAAATAATTACAACTGCGAACGTTACCGCCACCACGTGATGTAATGAGATTGGTTAATGGCACTGGGCAGCCGTTTACCACCCCCACAATTTGTTCGGCACCTGCCTTTCCACCCCGAAACGCGATAGGCACAGCGTTTGTTTCTCCGCCATGAGCCAAACACCGTGGACATCGCCACTGCCATTCTTGTCGCAACCGTGCAACGTGATCGCGCGGCATTCAGGCATGTTATCGAACGTCAGCCGTACCGACGCCGCGCCGACGCGCTCTGCCGATGCAAGGATCGGCGCGCCATCGCCTGATTTCAGCGCCTGGTCAGTCGCTTGACCGACCTCCTCGTCCATCGACGGTTTTGGCCTGATGCCCTGCATAAGGTCTTTGATTTGCTCCTCATGCGTTTGTGGGGGCTCATGAAACCTTGGGTTTGCCTGCACATAGGCCAACACATCTGCGGGGATTCCCTCAAGCGCATCGCCAAAATCGATCACATATTTTGCTGCATGCATGACGCGGCCGTCAGCCAATTCAATTGACCAACACCGCGCCTCGATCCCGTCTTTTTGCGGTTGATGCTGGAGCGTTACATGGTTGTGGATCGCACCAGAAAACGGAAACGGCTTTCCAATGAACGACCGCAGCCTTTCATCAAATATCCGCTCATTTTCTTCGGTAAAGACTGGCCCCGATACTGCCTGAAGCGCCTTTACCTCAGGATCGTTCGCCCGCGCGTGCATCTCCGCCTCATGCGCAGCATCGGCTAAGCGTGGGAAGCGGTCTTCTATTGTTTCCTCATCGAAAGGCTGTCCCACCGGCTCACCCCGACTTGGGAGATCCAGCACCATGTCCTTACCGGTTTGCGCGAGGTAAACCTCATCAGCGACATATCGGAATTCTTCGAATGCTGTGTCACCAGAAAGATCAACGCTTGCAAGGCTTTCTGGATTGGCAATGGCCGCGTCAAAAACACCCTGCCCCTTTGAAATGAGCCAGTCACAAAAATAGTCAAATCCGTCGTCTGAACATCCGCCGTTTATTACAAAGGCCGCCCCCCACAGATCCCAACGATACGCACGATCCAGCTGTGCAAAATAGGCCGTCTGAAATGCCAGAACATCGTCGGGGTCTTTCGCCTCGAGCAATGTCTTCAACTTGGCAATTTGCTCCTCGGGCGTTTCACTGATCGAATTGCCTATGATTTTCCAAAATTCATCTACGGTCATAAATTCCCTCAAGCGCGAATATTTTTGGGAGCTTCAAACAAATGACCGATTGTCGTCAATTTGCAGCGTATCTGTGTACACAGCTTAAAAGGGAAACGTGACCTTAGGGCACCACCCGCTCAACCGCCCGCATCATGCCCAGCGCTTTGTCATAGACCAGCGTTAAAACACGACGTCCACCTGTCTTGGTGGCGATCTGTGGTACGGCGCGTACTGCGACCGCTGCACCTGTGCTTGCGAGGAACCCGCGGCGTGATAACTTCATTCGAAACCCTCCTGTTGCGAATGATTCTCATATAATCACGATTGCATTGGTTTCAAGGCCGGGCTTATCTAGCCGCCATGACAAAACCCGTGCTTACTCCCCTCGGCCAATCGCTGCCTGCCTCGGTTCCTTTCGTCGGCCCAGAGGCAGCAGAGCGCGCCAACGGCAAACCGTTCATCGCTCGCCTAGGCGCAAATGAGAACACATTCGGCCCCTCACCCCGCGCTATTTCCGCCATGCAAAAGGCAGCGTCCGAGGTCTGGATGTACGGCGACCCCGAAAGCTTTGAATTGCGCAACGCGTTGGCCGCACACCACGGCGTCGGGCCAGAAAACATCATGGTCGGCGAAGGGATCGATACGCTCTTGGGCGTACTCGTCCGGCTTTATGTGGGGCAAGGAGACGCTGTAGTGACCTCAGACGGGGCCTACCCTACGTTCAACTACCACGTCGCAGGCTTTGGCGGGGAACTGCACAAGGTGCCCTATGTTGATGACCATGAAGACCCGGCATCCCTGATAGCAAAGGCCCGCGAGGTTAAAGCCAAGCTGATCTACATCGCCAACCCCGATAACCCGATGGGGACTTGGCATTCGGCAAATGTCATCAACCAAATGATCGCGGATGTACCTGATGGGTCGCTGCTGGTGCTGGACGAAGCCTATATCGAAATGGCGCCCGAAGGAACCGCCCCCGATATGCAGGTCGATGACCCGAATCTAATCCGCATGCGGACGTTTTCAAAGGCTTATGGGATGGCGGGCGCACGCGTGGGCTATGCCATTGGCGCGGTCGAAATCATTGATGCGTTCAACAAGGTCCGCAACCATTTTGGGATGTGCCGTATATCGCAAGCAGGTGCGCTTGCCGCGCTAAAGGACAGCGACTGGCTCGCGCATGTGCAGTCCGAAATCATCACCGCGCGTGAAACCATCAAACAGATCGCAGCTGACAATGGGCTGACGACCATACCTTCAGCCACCAACTTTGTCGCAATTGACTGCGGGCAAGACGGAGATTTTGCGCGGTGCGTACTGGCGGCACTGGTCGAAGACGGCATATTCGCCCGCATGCCTTTCGTCGCACCCCAAGACCGCTGCATCCGGGTCAGCTGTGGGACGCCTGAGCAAGTGGAGGCGTTTGCTAACGCATTGCCGAGAGCCTTGGCAAAGGCGCGGAGCTAAACGCCTGATCTTTAGAAGCCCTGATTCAGTATCGGATCGGGAGGCTCGCAAACGAACTAGAGGCTGGTTTAGCTAGAGACGCATCTTAGCTTTGCCCCTGACGCTTGAGTGCCTCTGCGAGCGCCGATCCAAGCGCGCCTGCATTCGTATCGCTGGACTTTGGGCCAGCGCTTGATCGGTTGCTGTGGTTTGGCTTGGACTTTGTTGTCTTGCGTGAATGTGATGCAGGTTCAGCACTGTTGTCCTTGCGCATCGTCAGGCCGATGCGTTTGCGTGGGACATCAACTTCGGTCACGCGGACGCGTACGACGTCGCCGGCTTTGACGACTTCATGGGGATCTTTCACAAATTTGTCCGCAAGTTGACTGACGTGCACCAACCCGTCTTGGTGTACGCCGATGTCAACGAACGCACCAAAGGCTGCGACATTTGTCACGGTCCCTTCAAGTGACATGCCCGGTTTGAGGTCGGTGATGCTGTCGACGCCTTCGGCAAAGGTTGCGGTCTTGAAAACCGGGCGTGGGTCCCGGCCGGGCTTTTCCAATTCTGCCAAGATATCGCGAACTGTGGGCAGACCGAAATTCTCGCTGACGAACTGCGCTGCGTCTAGTCCCGCCAACGCGGTGCTGTCGCCCATGATTGCTCGCACATCTCGCCCGCAGGCCTGCACGATTTGGCGGGCAACGCCATAAGCCTCGGGGTGGACAGACGACGCATCGAGTGGTTCAGCCCCTTCGGTAATCCGCAAGAAACCTGCGCTTTGCTCAAATGCTTTTGGACCCAAGCCCGCCACTTTGAGTAAGTCTTTGCGAGAGGCGAAAGCCCCATTCGCGTCACGATGCGCGACGATATTCTGTGCTAACGCAGGCCCAAGCCCCGCAATATGTGAAAGCAGCGGCGCCGATGCCATGTTCAAATCAACGCCCACGGCGTTCACGGCATCTTCGACAACTGCCGCCAGCGACTGCGCAAGTTGGCGCTGATCTACGTCATGCTGGTACTGCCCGACGCCAATCGCCTGCGGTTCAATCTTGACGAGTTCGGCCAGCGGGTCCTGTAGCCGCCTTGCGATCGAAACAGCGCCCCGGATGGAAACATCAACGTCAGGGAATTCCTGTGATGCAAGTTCGGACGCCGAATAAACTGATGCGCCCGCTTCGGATACGATAACCGGTGTAGGACGAGCGACGCCAGTTGGCAGATTCTTAAGAACGTCTGCGACCAATTTTTCGGACTCGCGGCTGGCGGTTCCGTTGCCGATAGCGATCAGGGCCACGCCGTGTTTGCGTATCAGATGCAGTAGCGTCTCTTCCGAGCCCCGCAAATCTTGGCGCGGCTGAAACGGATAGATGGTCGCAGTGTCCAGCAGTTTGCCAGTCTCATCCACGACGGCGATTTTACATCCGGTTCGAATACCCGGATCAAGGCCAAGCGTTGCACGCGCACCCGCAGGAGCAGCCAGAAGCAAGTCTTTAAGGTTCCTAGCGAACACCTCAATCGCTGTCGCATGGGCGCGGCGGCGTAGGTCGGTCAACAGGTCCATGAACATCGAAAGACTTAGCTTTACGCGCCACGTCCACGCCGCCGCATCTTGCAGCCAGATATCTCCCGGTTCCCGTCCCGGAATGCCGATCTCTGCCGCAATGATCCCGATGACGCGGTCCAGCCCAGTCTCTTCGTCAGGGGCGATATTGATCGCTGCGACTTCTTCTTTGGCGGCACGCAAGATGGCCAGCGCACGGTGCGAGGGGATTGAAGCCCATTTTTCGGTATGCGCAAAATAATCCGAAAACTTTGCACCGGATTCTTCTTTGCCTTTGTTCACACGCGCCGTTACGACGGCTTCTTCTTGCATGAACTGCCGCAACCGACCCAAGAGCGCAGCATTTTCGCCAAGCTCTTCTCCTAGAATATCGCGTGCGCCGTTCAAGGCATCTTTGGGTGTTGTGACTGCCTCTGACAGATAGCCCTGTGCAAGTTCGACCGGATCAGCAGCACGGTCCGAAATAATGGCTCGCAACAATGGGTCCAAGCCGTTTTCGCGGGCGATCATCGCCTTTGTCCGGCGCTTGGGTTTGTACGGCAGATACAGATCTTCCAACACAGCTTTAGTGTCAGCCTCAGCGATCGAGCGAGCAAGCGCGTCCGTCATCTTACCCTGGCTCGTGATTTCCGAAAGAATGCTTGCCCGGCGTTTTTCAAGCTCGCGCAGATAACCCAAACGTTCAGCCAGCTTGCGTAGCTGAGCATCATCCAAACCACCTGTCACTTCTTTGCGGTAGCGGGCAACGAAAGGAACAGTATCGCCGCCATCAAGCAACGCGACCGTCGCGACCACCTGTTCAGGGCGCGCATCAATGTCAATTGCGATGTTACGGGCGATGCGGTCTGCGACGGTGTTCATGGCGGCCTCTCAAATATGTTTAGAGAGTTCTGATAACGATGATCACGCACCACGCCAAGGTCTAGGTGTTAAGAGAATTTAGGTCGTACAAAAATGTGCCCGAAGCGCTAGGTGATCAAGAAAATTCATGGATCACATGAGTCACCTTTTCCGCCTTTTTCATAATGAAGGAATAATATTACGGGTAGCAACGCTAGGAAAATTAAACGCTCGAACAGGGTGCCATTCACCAGCCAAACATACATGAATAGCGGTAAAAACAGGAACTTTCCGGCAGCGTCTTTCTTCCAATTCTGCAGTCTAAATGTAATCATTGCAGCAAGTCCCAAGCAAAAAAGGCCCACGATTGAAGTTCGGAAATGCCTGCGTCTTTACAATTGACCACTATTTACGCGACTTACTGTAAGTAACTAACGCACTTCGTATCGCGTACTTTCTATATCACATCCGCCCAAATCGGCAAATGGTCCGACGCGTGGCGTGCTGGTCCTTCTTGCACGACACCCGCGTCGCGCAGTTCTATCTCAGATGACACTGCAATTCGGTCGAGCGCGGCGATGGGGCGTGCTGCGTGGAAGCTGTGGCCGCGGGCATGGACGTTGCAGTGCTCAGGCCCTTGTGAAGCGCTCACCTTAGCTAGGAATGAATGCGCCCGAAAAGTGCGTAATTCCGCAGGAAGTCAGCGCGATCAAAAGTAGCGTTTTCATAGCCTTTGTACGATAGAATGACTTGGGCCAACGCATCATAAGAGTTCGCGCTGCCGACCTCCGCTTGGCGAAAGGCGGGACTTAGCTCTGCCATCTTACGGTAAACCCATCCGGAAGGTGGCGTGCGGTGGTCTAACAAGGCCATTGCCATTCGCGCGCACTTCTGACGGTTCATGTGTCTTCGGATCAACAACACTAAATCGACTCGCTTGATAGATGTATACCGTCTGACCAACATGATTGCCGTTGACGACGCGCAAAGTTGTGATCGGGTCTAAGGAATTTAGGACACGATAGGCAACCGGTTCACCTATTTGCTAAGTGAAGCATTCTCGAAATAGGGGGCGAATGGCCAAACCAATGACTGCGTAAAGCTGATAGCTGATAATACAAAGATCAAGGTGCCACAAAAGCGGGGGATAAGGAAAGCCAGCAGAATCCTGCTCCATGGTGCACACTGAACGTTGTGAAGCTTCTCTGGTACCGCGTCCGGCCAAAACGAGCGCGGAGGTCGACCTCTTCAAAAAGCAACGGCGTGTGGTCTTGGATTGAAACTTCCTCAAGCATCTCCAAGTTGCTGAAAGAAGGCTGCAACTTAACCTTTTCAAGCCGATGCAACCAGTAAGAAATCAACCTATAGAAGCTCTAAAGCAGGGTATGAGCTGTTTCTCATTGGGTCCACATAATTCACGAGCGGCCCACCGATCCCCTATTTAATTTCATCGAAGACCAGCAGCACGAAACGAACAGGAGGAGAGGAACGACAAGCCGCCGTTCCTCCTGTATTTTATTATGCGCTGGAAATCACTTCGGATGCTGCCTCAAGCGCGCCTCGTCCGTGTGGGATGTTGAGTGCTTTCAGTCCTGCGTCAATCGTCCCTAATGCGCCCATAATCATGTGACCGCTGACGTGTCCCATGTGGCCGATCCGGAAATAGGCGTCCTCTGGTTCTCGCCCGAGCCCGATCCCGAGCGTGAGCCCGCATTTGGTTTCCGTCCATTCGCGCAAGTCCTGGCCAACTGACGAACCTATCGCGATAGAGGTTACGGCATGCGACCGATGTTCCGGGTTTGGCACGTTCAATGACATCGGCCCGTCAGAGCCCCAGACATCGATTGCCGCCCAGACAGTCTGTGCCAGCTTTGCGTGGCGTGCGAATACTGCGTCGAGCTCTTCGGCTTTAATCAGGTCCAGCGCGGCGCGTAGGCCGTACAGGTGATGCGTTGGCGCGGTTCCCGCGAAATACTGATAGTAGACGGCAGGGTCCGTCCGTGGTCGCCAATCCCAGTAGCGGGACACGCGTGCAGACTGCGCCGCATCTGCTTTGTCGTTAAAAAAAACAAAGCTGATCCCTGCTGGTGTCATCAACCCCTTTTGACAAGCGGCGACCATGACGTCGACGCCCCATGCGTCCATCTCGAACCGATCACAGCCTAACGAAGCGATACAATCGGCCATTAACAGTGCCGGGTGGCCAGTTCGGTCCAAGACACCGCGCAAGCCTGCAATGTCGCTTTTGACGCTGGTTGATGTATCGACATGCACAGCGAGCACAGCTTTGATCTGCCCTGCTGTATCCGCAGCGAGCCTTTCCTCGGCCCGTGCCAAATCAATCGGGGACTGTACGCCGCAATCGATAACTTCGACCGTTGCACCAAGACCAGTAGCAATTTCACCCCAACCAATGCCAAACCGCCCCGTAGCAAGAACAAGCACTGTGTCACCGGGGCCGATGACGTTTGATAATGCGGCCTCCCATGCGGCATGGCCGTTACCAATATAGATCGCGACATTGTGGTCTGTCATTGCGACGGACTTCAAATCAGGGATTAGGCTACGCGTCAGGTCGTGTAATTCGCCTTCGTAGATATTTGGCGAAGCACGATGCATCGCCTGCAGAACCACATCTGGAATGACAGACGGGCCGGGAATCGCCAAATATGGGCGACCATTAGACAAGGACATGGGAATGCTTTCGATAGTGGTTACTAGTGGACAGTACGCCTGAGATACCCAAGGTCAAGCGTAGTGAACTTGCCCCGCCCCCTTGTTAAGATTAGACCGTTGGAAACCTGAACTGAAAGATCCGCGATGCCCGCGCCCATTCCCCCGACAGACAAGAGCAAATCCCAATCAGCGTTTTCGCTGTTTTGGTGGCTATGGAAAGACTACCTGCGCCCGCATAAGTTGCTGCTGGTTGTTGCCCTCATCCTGATGGCGATTGAGGGTTCGATGCTCGCGCTTTTGTCGCGGATGGTTCAGCCGATGTTTGACGACGTGTTCGCCGCCGGTAACGAAAGCGCGCTGTATTTCGTCGCATTTGGTATTCTTGCGATATTTATCATCCGGGCTATCACGTCGTCGGGGCAGCGCCTGTTGATGACGCTAGTGGTGCAGCTGACCTCTGCCAGCATGCGGAAGCATCTGCTGCGCCATATGATGACGCTGGATAGCGGTTTTTACCAAATCCACCCTCCTGGTCAGCTCATCGAACGGGTGCAGGGCGATGTTACCTCGATCAATTCGGTCTGGAGCAGCATCATCACTGCTTTGGGCCGCGATCTGATTTCGCTGATTGGCCTGTTTGGTGTAGCACTTTGGATTGACTGGCGCTGGACGTTAATTGCGATCATCGGCATCCCACTGCTGGTTATGCCATCGCTGCTGGTACAAGCCTATATCCGCCGGCGCGCCCGCAATTCGCGCGAGATCGCAGGCCGGGTATCAACCCGCCTAGACGAAGTATTCCACGGCATTAACCCGATTAAACTAAACGCCTTAGAAGACTATCAGGCGAACCGCTATGACAGCCTGATCCAAAAGGGCGTAAAGGCAAATATGCGCACCGCCGCTGGTCAGGCTGCTGTACCTGCCTTGATCGACATCATGACCGGTTTGGGCTTCATGGGCGTCATGCTTTATGGCGGCGCCGAGATTATCTCTGGCGAAAAAACCAACGGTGAATTCATGGCCTTCTTTACAGCCATGTCACTGGCCTTTGATCCATTGCGGCGCCTTGGCCAGATGAGCGGCCAATGGCAGATGGCTGCGGCCAGCGTTGAGCGGCTGCAAGAGGTTCTGAACCTCAAGCCAACAATCCTGTCGCCTTCCAAGCCAAAACAGATTGTCACCGGATCACCCGAGATTGTCCTTGATCAGGTCGAAATGAATTACGGTGAACTGCCTGTCTTACGAGGAACTGGCTTTGTCGCCAAAGCGGGTAAAACCACCGCATTGGTCGGCGCGTCTGGCGCAGGCAAGAGCACGATTTTCAACGTCTTGACCCGCCTTGTCGAACCATCGTCAGGCAGTGTGACCATCAACGGAACCGAAGCAAAGGATTTCGATCTCACCGATTTGCGGGGCCTATTTTCGGTCGTGAACCAAGACGCCGCGCTTTTCGATGAGACCCTGCGCGACAACATCCTGCTTGGGCGTGAAGACGTAAGCGAAGACCATCTGAAGTCAGTTCTTGATGCGGCCCATGTCAGTGACTTTCTACCGATGCTGTCTAATGGGCTGGATAGCCCGGCTGGCCCACGTGGTTCAAACTTATCGGGCGGCCAACGGCAGCGCGTTGCGATTGCCCGCGCCCTGTTGCGCGACACACCGATCCTACTGCTAGACGAGGCAACCAGCGCGCTGGACACGAAATCCGAAGCCATCGTTCAAGACGCTCTTGAACAGCTCTCGACCGGCCGCACGACTCTCGTAATCGCCCACAGGCTTTCGACGGTGCGCAATGCGGATTCCATTGTTGTCATGGATCAAGGCCGGGTTGTCGATCAGGGCACCCATGACGAACTTCTTGAACGCGGCGGCATCTATGCCGATCTGTACAATCTGCAGTTCTCGCAATCTGAAAGCAGCGACAATGACTGACCGCACTATCCTTTCCATCAGCGGCGAAGACCGCGTATCATTCCTGCGAGGGCTGATCACAAATGATGTCGACAAAGCCGCAAACGGCATAATCTACGCGGCCCTTCTGACGCCCCAAGGCAAATACATCGCCGACTTCTTTGTAGTCGGCCAGCCAGACCGATTGCTAATCGATGTCGCATCATCTCACGCGCCAACGCTCGCACAGCGTCTCATGATGTACCGCCTGCGCGCGGCCGTCGTGATCGAAGAATGCGACGTGATCGTTTCACGCGGCACTGGCCCTACCCCGGACGGAGCCCTAATCGATCCGCGCCACCCACAAATGGGATGGCGGTCGTACGGGGACGCCGACGTTAGCGACGATACCGACTGGGATGCCCTGCGCGTGGAACACGTGATCCCTGAAACTGGCATCGAATTGACACCTGACACCTATATCCTCGAAGCGCGGTTCGAGGCGCTGAACGGCGTTGATTTCAAAAAAGGCTGCTACGTCGGCCAAGAAATCATTGCACGGATGAAGCATAAAACAACGCTGCGCAAAGGGCTTGCCAAAGTCACGATCGATGGCACCGCACCAGTCGGAACCTCAATCCAAAACGTTGATGGCAAAGAAGCAGGCACGCTATTCACGCAAGCGGGCGGCGAAGCAATCGCGTTTCTACGATTTGATCGCGCTCAAGGAAATATGACTGCTAGCGGCGCCGCCATTCGGCTATAAGTCTCTGCCATAAGGTAAATTCTTAAACACCGGAATTATTGCGCGTAAACGCACCAAAACTACGACTGGGGTCAAAAAAGTGGCTACCTATGAGTGGTATTGGCAACACTGTAGCTCCGATTTACTCGTGAAAGTAGACGCACGCAAAACTCCGCATTATCCGTTAGCGGGTGGATCGAGTGATAAAGATCCCCTCAAATTTATATAAAACCGCTTTAGGAACAGAATAAGTGCCAACATATAGCTCGTCAAAAAACCTGCCAGTATTAGCTCTCATTTTGACCGCTGCATGTGGCTCCGATTCTGGTGGTCGTTCCAACACTACCGTAGGCGATGTCGCTAACCAATTCGCTTCGCTCGGTAATGAACTAGCAGGTAGCAACTATGTTGAAACTTCGGACATTCCGACAACCGGCGCTGCTAACTATCAAGGCGCGGCACTCTTTACCAACAGCGATGGCGATGATGGTTTAGTTGGCCAAGTCGATATGACTGTCGGCTTTTTAGGGGGCGGACGTGTTGATGGCAGTATCGATGACTTTGTCTACATAAATGACATTGTCGACGCGGCAAATAACAACCCTGACAGCTTGGGACATAACGTAAATGGAGTACTGACTTTCACAAACGGTGAGATTGATCGCACCGCCGCTACAGGCGACGTGCAGCTATGGGCAGATCTATCAGGCGACTTAAACGCGTCGGTTGATATGTTTGGTGCAGGCACGCATGTCGCAGTTGATGCTGTATTTGGCGCGACATTTCTCGAAGGCGGCTTAGAGGGGGAAGTTTTCGGTACGATAACCCCATCCGGAGGAACGCCCGAGGTCATTGGTGGCGTCGTTCTAGCGACTGAACAATAGCGTTTTCGCGATATCAACTGTTCCTAGAATACTCTCATTCCGCAGAAGCAAAGATAGCATTTTGTTAGACTATTGGCTCACAAAGCCAATACACGAAAACAGCTCTAAACATCCACGTGAATCAACGAGTTAGAAAAGCATAAGAGGGTCGCGTATACGCGACCCTCTAACACAAGCTAGGCACTATTTTACGCGCGCTCGACATACTCGAAAATCTCTGTGTTCACGACGATATCTTCGTCCTGCCCAACGAACGGCGGGATCATGACGCGTACGCCGTTGTCGAGAGTTGCGGGCTTAAAGCTGTTCGCCGCGGTTTGGCCTTTCACGACTGGCTCGGTCTCCGCGACTTTGCAGACGACCTTCTGCGGGAGCGTCACGTTAAGCGCTTCTTCACCGTAGTATTCGATCTTAACGGTCATGCCGTCTTGGAGGAACGGGCGGCGGTCGCCAAGGATGTCGGCTGGTAGTGCGATCTGATCGTAGGTTTGGCTATCCATGAACGTTAGCATTTCGTCAGCTTCGAACAAGAACTGCTGGTCTTTTTGTTCTAGGGTCACGCGCTCGACCTTATCCGCAGAGCGGAAACGTTCGTTCAGTTTACGACCGTCGCGTAGGTTCTTCAGTTCGACCTGTGCGAACGCGCCACCTTTACCAGGCTTAACGTGGTCAATTTTCACAGCGGCCCAAAGACCACCTTCGTGTTCCAGCACGTTGCCGGGACGGATTTCGTTACCGTTGATTTTGGGCATGGGTCACTTCGTTTCGATTTAAAGGAAAAGGTTGATTGATGCTGGTTCAAGCCTATATATCCACAGTGATGAGCTGGCAAGATCATGGAATGCAGCGTTACGGCGCCATGAGCTATGCAAAAATTGCATGGCTGCCATTCCAAAAGAGAACCCCCGAATCGGGTTCAAACATGCATATTGCCCGTCACTCGGGGACTACAAGAGCAAAAAGAAGGAAGCATGATGAGAGATTTCGTCGACGGTACTGCGTTTAACAATGAACAAGGCAACCGTGCTCGTAAGTTATTTGCTGCTGTCGTACTCGCTGCACTTGATGACGCCATCGCTGATGACAAGAAATACGGCAATGGCCCCGAACAAATCGCCCGCTGGGCACGTTCACGCGACGGACGCGAAGTCCTGTCTTGCGCGGGTATCGACCCGAACGAACGTGTTGTAGGCGGCCTGATGGAATTCGTTGGCAAGGGTGTTCGTACATCTGTTGCCCTGTCTCGTGAAGAAAGCGAACGTCGCAACGCGGCTGAACAGGAAGCACGTGCTGCGTAAACTTACGCAGAAAAACGTAATAGTTTTATGAAAGCGCGGCCCTTTGGGGCTGCGTTTTTATTTGTGCTTTCGCCTGCCTTTGTGGGCACCTATTGTCGCCGCGAAAGTGAGGCGCAATGACCAAAGCGATTATGATCCAAGGGGCTGGATCCAACGTTGGGAAATCCATGTTGGTCGCTGGAATTGCGCGCGCTTGCGTGAAACGCGGGATGTCTGTGGCCCCTTTCAAACCACAAAACATGTCGAATAACGCGGCCGTCACCGCTGACGGCGGCGAAATCGGCCGCGCACAGGCCCTACAGGCCCGCGCATGTGGGCTAGAGCCGCTAGTAGACATGAATCCAGTGCTATTGAAGCCAGAGACTGACACGGGCGCGCAGGTCATTGTACAGGGGCAGCGGTTTGCCACGCTCAAGGCGCGCGACTATGGAAAACAAAAGGCACAGTTGATGCCTTCAGTCTTAGACAGTTTTCGTAGGATTGGCGCCGGGCGCGATCTGGTCATTATTGAGGGTGCAGGCAGCCCTGCCGAAGTTAACCTGCGTGCGGGTGACATCGCAAATATGGGCTTTGCCGAGGCCGCGAACGTTCCTGTCGTTCTTGTCGGCGATATTGATCGTGGCGGTGTCATTGCTCAGCTTATAGGCACCCATGCTGTGCTTCCTGACGGGGATAACAATCTGATCAAAGCATTCGCGATCAATAAATTCCGCGGTGACACCAGCCTGTTCACGGAAGGGCTAGACATCATTGCGCAGCGCACGGGATGGACCAGCCTTGGTGTCGTTCCTTGGTTTGCGGATGCGTGGCGCCTGCCTGCCGAAGACGTGATGGACATCGCGAGCCGTAAAGGCGGCGAAATCAAAATTGTTGTGCCGCGCCTGAACCGGATTGCGAACTTTGATGACTTGGATCCGCTTTCTGCTACGCCGGGTGTCAGCGTCGAAATTATTAGCGCCGGTCACCCGCTGCCCGGTGATGCTGACCTGATTATCATCCCTGGCTCCAAATCGACGATTGCTGATCTTGCAGACTTTCGTGCCCAAGGATGGGATATCGACCTTGCAGCCCATGTACGTCGCGGAGGTCACGTGCTGGGCATCTGTGGCGGTTACCAGATACTAGGCCACGAAGTCATTGACGAGGACGGAATCGAAGGCCCACCCTGCCGAGTTAAAGGGCTGGGATTGTTAGACGTCAAAACCGTGATGAAGCCGCACAAGCGGCTGGCACGGTCAAACGCGACCTACCTGCCAACCGGCGATGATGTCAGGGGCTATGAAATCCATATTGGTGAAACGACAGGCCCGGATTGCGACCGCGCATGGCTTTCACTAGACGGTCGGGGCGAAGGTGCGGCCACCGCCAACGGACAGATCATGGGTTGCTATCTACACGGGCTGTTTGAGGCCGACGCATTCCGCGAGGTGTTCTTATCCCGCCTCGGAAAACCCGTCACGGGACATCAATATGCCGACGGGGTCGACACGACATTAGATGCGCTGGCTGCCCATCTAGAAACACATCTTGATATTGATCAGTTAATCGCGCTGGCAGGGCCGGTTTAGTCGAGGCCCTTGCTTACCATCACGCGGTTAATTTCACGGCGCACCAATTTGCGGACGTTCCGTGTGATACGTTCGCCCAATTCACCGCTTAGCTCTTGGTGAACGATTTCAACGACTAGCGCACGTAATGCGTCTTCGTCGATGCCAACTGCGGGTGCTTCTTCGTCAGCAGTTTCTTGCTCATCCGCAAGCGCCTCGCGGATGATGGGCGGATAATCCTGCAGATCCGACGAATCGAGGACCCGTGACTGAAAGGCGCTTGCCGCCCAAGCCGTATCGTCAAAGCTTTCGCCTTCGTCTGCTTCCCAGTCTTCGGATTGCGATGTTACTGCAGCTTCTAACTCTGCAATTGTCGCCTCAAGCCCAGCGCGGTCAGACCGTTTCGCAGGTTCAAGAACCAAGACCTTGCTTACTTCGTCTGAATGACGAAATGCCGGTTCTTCTGTTATTTCTTGCTCTGCGGGCTCGGCGGCCGACTGATCGATATCAACCCGCAATGCCGGTGTTAGGATCAAACGTTCGGGTGCAGGGGCAACCTCTTGGCCTGTTCGTACAGACACAAGGTTACGTACCGATGTCAGCAAAGCGTCGTCAACATTACCTGTTCGTGCAGTGTTGGACATGCTGTTTCCCTCGCTTGCTATCCACCCTCAAAAAGGTAGCTGAAAACGAGGGTGTAAACAACAGGTTGCTTATTCTTCGCCGATTGCGCGCAGGACGCGGTCAAGCGAACGCCCCTGTTCTGACAAGAGCGGCGGAGAGTCTTTGACCATGTTGTAATAAGCTGACGGATCATATTGTTGGACCGGCAGTTTCAGGTGCTCAGCGGTCAACAGACCCATTGCAGCCAACACAGCGTAAGACGCGATGACTTCGTCAGCTTGACCAGAAATCCGGTTCGCTTCGGCGTCTAGCAGCTCTTGTTCTGCGTTCAAAACGTCAAGCGTTGTGCGTGAACCCAGTGTTGCCTCTTCGCGGACACCATCGAACGCGACGCGCGCGGCGCTGATCTGACGATCAGATGCTTGGCGTGCAGCACGAGCAATCTGCAAGGATGCGTATGCGTTACCGACCTGCTGTTCTACAGAAGACATCGTCAGGTGCAGGCCTGCACGTGACGCATCACGGTTCGCGATCAGCTGGCGCATGACACTCGCGATCTGACCACCCGCGTAAATTGGGCCACCAACACTGATACCGATTTGCGCAGCCTCGACAGAATCTTGGTTCGTCGAAACCGAACCGTCCAGCGTGACAGATGGGATAACGGCGGTTTCACCGCGACGGATATTCAGTTCGGCCGCAGCAACAGAATGCTGAACCTCAAGTACATTGGGGTGGTTACGCACAGCAAAGTCTTTTGCTTCACCCACGCTTTGTGAAACCGGTGCAGGCGACACAGAAGCAAGGCCAGACGGCCCGCGACCAACTGCTGCCCGGTACTCTTCGATCGACTGGACCAATCCGCCCTGTGCTGCCGCAAGAAGGCTGCGTGCAGAAGCAAGGCGTGCCTCAGCCAAGGCGACGTCTGTGCGGGTCACTTCGCCGACTTCAAAACGGTCTTGGGCTGCGCGGAACTCTTGGGTAATGACGCGTACGTTGCTTTCGCGCAGCTGAACGAATTCCTGATTGCGGCGTACGTTCATATAAGCCTGAACAGCACGCAGCAGAATGTCTTGCTCGACACTGCGCAGCGATTGGCGTGTGCTAAGGACAAGCTCTTTTTGCGCGTCGATTGCCAAACGGTTTGAACCACCGTCATACAATGTCAGGCTGCCGCTAATTGCGGCCAGTGCCGTGTTGTTTGCTTCTCGCTGTGAAGGCGGCAACGCGTTGTTGATTGAACTTGAAGCCGAAAGCGACCAGTTGATCACCGGCAGCGTGGCAGCAACCGCCTGCGCTACGTTTTCATCTGCCGCGCGCAGCAAAGCACGGTTTTGTTCAAGCAAACCAGAGTTGGTATATGCCGCGGTAAGCGCATCTGATAATGTCTCGGCCTGTGCTGCTGGCCCCGTAATAATCGAGACTACCACCGCGATTGCAGCGAACCCTTTGCGTTTGATCATCTTTATCTCACTCACTTTTTTGGTTTGCACTGCGCTTGTAATATCAACGCATTAGAGTGCGAATTCTGCCGTTTTCTCGAAACCTGCCAAAACCGGCGCACTTGCGTTAAATGCGAACCGCCAGTTAATTAAACCATCCAACTTGTGACCAATACGTACAACGCCAAGGTTACCCTCAGCAAAGACACATGCAATACGACCGCCTTCGCGCAACTGCGCAAGCAAGGCATCTGGAACGGACTGCACGCCGCCTTCAATCATGATGATATCATAAGGACCCGACTTTTCGGACCCTTCTGCTAAAGGACCAGCCATAACTGCGGCATTATCGACACCCTGCCCCGAAAGAAGCGCCTGTGCTTCTTCTGCGCGTGCCTCGTCATCTTCGACTGCGACAACGAATTCGCAAAGGTTCGCTAAGATCGCGGTAGAGTAACCAAGGCCACAACCAATATCCAAAGCAACATGGTTCGGCTGCACATCCAACGCATCAAGCATTTTGCCCAAAGTGCGCGGTTCTAGAAGAACACGACCACCGCCAACATCAAGGTTTTCACCGATATATGCAGCTTCACGAAGCTGGTCAGGCACGAATTGTTCACGCGGAACAGAAAGCATCGCGTCAATGATTGGGAACTTGGTTACATCAGAAGGGCGCACCTGAGTGTCGACCATCATTGTGCGGCGGGATGCGTAGTCTGTCACGATCTAAACTCTTTCGTTCAGTATGTTTTCTGTTTCATGCCACAGAAGGGCTAGCGCGGCAACGCTGATCTAGTCCCGCATCACCGGCAAAGCAAGCAGCCGAAAGCAAACATGTAGCATGTTTAACCCCCAACTGGAACAATATGGTTATCCCACGCCAAACGCGCCGTCTTCGAAAGCGCCAATTGACCGTCTGTGATCTGCCCCAATTCGCCGTAACCTGTCGTGATAATAAAACCAGCTTCACGCGCTGCGACCCCGCCCGCGTCTGCGGCGGCTATGCGATAGGTTAGCTCTTTGGTTTCAACATCATAGATCTGCACAACGCCGCCAACGGGTGACGTGGCCGCGACACTATTTCCGTCAGGCGCAAAGGCGATACTCCCAACATAACCACGCATTTCGCGCATTTCAGAAGACCCTGCAGTCAGCAGCTCAATCTGCCCGCCAAGCTGATGAACCCCAGCAAGCACAGCAATTTCTGTGTCCCCCTGCCACTGCATCCCGAATGCAACTAACCCCGAAGCAGCGACATCAAGATGCCTGATCGAGTTCTTATGCAGACTAGGATCAAGCGCGACCGTTTCGATCAACCGCCCATTGGTAACGTAAGACAGGTTCGGTTCCATCGTCGCGATATTCAGCTTGGTTCGGCCGCTGTCAGGATGGGTATCGATACCGCCATTCGCGATCACAATTGTGTCAGTGCCCGGCAGTAGTTTGATATCATGCGGCCCAACCCCGCCGCTCGCGAATTCATCTGCCCGCACGTAGCCCGCAGCCACATCCCAAACACCAACACAGCCCTGCCCGGCCTCATAGTCATTTTCAGTTGTAAACAACCATTGGCCATCAGATGAAAACGCGCCGTGCCCATAGAAATGGCGCCCTTCAGGTGCTGCCATTGTGGTTTTGGGTTTTCCACTCAGGCAATCAATCACAATCGCAAATGTGCCGGGGCGACGGGCAAAGGCCACGGCCTCTGGCTGGGTTGGGTGTGCTGCTGCGGCATGGCCGCGCGCAGGAAGCGGAATTTGGAACAAGACGTCTTGGGCAGCACCGATCCCGCAAAGCACGTAACTTCCGTCAGGCAGTGCTGCCGCCGATAGGTACTTTGGCGATCCCGCATCCGCCCACGTCGGCGTTGGCACCAATCCGGTAGCAAGCAACCCTGCCAGAAACTGACGCCTGCTTGTCATCTCAGTCACCGTCCAACGCGTTGAACCCGGCGATCACGCCAAGCTTGGGTCCCAGTTCATCGCGCACCACGGTTCGGATCGCGTTTACGTTTTGCTGCAAGACTTCGACCTCAAATCGGCCCATCGGATCCGCAACACTCGCGAATACGGGGTCATTCAACCCTTCAACCCGCCGCAAGGCCTGATCAAATGCAGCGGTCATATGGTCTGTTAGTGCCGCATCGCCACTCGATAACCGCAGAGCAAGGTCGCGCAATGCAGTAAGCGACACTTTGACGTGACGGGCCGAACGCCCCGAACGCCAAGCCTCTGCTCGTTGGGGGCGTGGGCGGTCAAAGGTGCCTAACGGTCGCCCCAAACGCGTATCCGCAACAAATTCGAGCCCAGTCGAAACCGCTTTGAACAGTTCCTGCGCCGTCTCTTCTTCGGTGTGATACGTGCCTGCGTCCGATGGATTTAATAGCTGATCTGCATAGCTTTCATGCCATTCAGCACTAATCGCCGCCGTTGTCGTCGCAATATCTGCGGTCACCGTCTGGATCAGCGTACAACGATATGCGTCCGAACCGGCCTGCGTGATCGCATCGTCGTACAACAAGAATTCAAGCGCATAAAATCCACGCGCCGCGATTGAAACATCAGCATAATCGTCCGGGTTCAACGCAATATCATCTTCGGACGCGATCAATGCCGATAGCGTCTTTGGCGTGACCGATCGGCTGTCTGGCCAGAACGCAAGAGCAAACGCCCGGTCATCCCGCTCACTGGGACCGAAACGCATATGGCTCACGCCAAGCCACGCATCGAATGCCTCTCCATAGGCCACCCGCAATGCAGGTGATGTCGCATTGCAGTCATCGCGCGCGACGGTAGCCAAAGCCTGCGATTGTTCAGCCAACAGATCATATCCCGGCAAAACATGGTTATTCACCGCATCTGCGGTCAGTTCTGAAATAGATTGGGCCGCCAAAGGTGCCGCGCCCCAGACCATTGCACAGGCAAGAAATACACGTCTCATAGGCTCTCCAAGAATGTAATTAGATCATCGCGATCTGCTTTGGGCATTTCGACAACTGCATCACGCATAGACTGTGCTTCGCCCCCATGCCAGAGAATTGCCTCAAGCAGGCTTCGCGCCCGGCCGTCGTGCAAGAAATATGTGTGGCCGCTGACTTGCTCTGTCAAACCAACACCCCAAAGCGGCGGGGTTCGCCATTCGGTTCCCGTCGCACGTGCTTCTGGCCGGTGATCAGCCAACCCTTCGCCCATGTCATGCAACAAGAGGTCCGAATAGGGCCAGATCAGTTGAAAGCTTTGTTCGGGTCGGTCTTCTAGCCGATGCGTTACGAAGCTGGGCTGGTGACATGAGATGCAACCGGTTTGATAAAACAGCTCTTTGCCGTGCAGAACCCGCGGGTCATCAACATCCCGGCGGGCAGGCACACCCAAATTGCGACTATAGAAGGTCACAAGATCAAGCCCCTGGTCATCAACTTCGGTCACGCGCGCATCACCGTCACCATGCGGACCAGCCAGGCAGTCGACTTGAGCAACGGTGCATTCCCCTGCCCCATTTGGGAACAAAGGTGATGAGATACCGATGTCACCAGAAAACGCTGCAGCCGACTGGTGGCGCACGGTAGGCGCACCCGCCTTAAGACCAAAGCGGCCAAGCATGGGCAGATCAAATTCAACGGACCAAACAATGTTCGCACGACCAGAAATCCCGTCATCGTCTTCGTCGTCAGGGTCGGTATTAGCCAAAATATCTGGGGCGGGGATCGCCTCTAGCAAACCAAGGCCGATCATTTGGGGTGCGACACGTGGGCTTAACATCGCGTCGGGGTGCAGTGGGCCATAACCGAGGTCAGCCGCGCGATAGGTTGGACGGCGCAGGCTGACGGTTTCTCCACCTGCCAGCGTTACGGTTTCTTCGGCATAGGTCACTTCTAACCGGTATTCCGCCGGATGCCCTTGCACGGCGAAATCCTGTAGCTGCTCACCGTAAGTCGGGTCAGGAAGCGTTGCGATGTAGTCTTCGATGTCTGCGATATTGTCGTCGTATCCACCCGGAATAGAAACACGCAAGAACAATGAAACCGCGCTATCAGATGCATTTTCAGGCGTATGCCCACGGCCGTCCTTTAGGTGGCAGCGCTGACAGGACCGCGCGTTATACAGCGGCCCCAAACCGTCAGAGGCAAGCGTCGATGATGGCGATGACACCCACAATTTGCGAAAGAAACCGTTACCAACCTTAAAAGTCAGTTCATCCTCAAAACTGATATTCGCCGACGACTGCGAAAACGCATCTGCATCAAGGCGCGCGCGGACAGTGGCAGCGCCTGCAGATTTTTCTTCGAACCGGGCGGCGGCGCTGAAATCCGTTGTCGGTTCCGTGACAGCTTGGATTCGGGCAATTTCAGCTTCGGTACGGGGAATGATGTTCAGATGTGGCTCATCCAACACCCCTGAAACGGCCGCAACGGGCGCACAAATCAGCGCGAAGCCAAGATTAATAACAGAACGGCGCACAAGATATCTTTCTAAGCTCGGATATTTCTGATAGTTATAGTCGGAATTCAAAAAGCGCGAGTCACTTTTCATGGCAAAACCGATCCTGAGCTGCGACATGGTGGCACGACCTTTGGCCAATGAACCAGCGCGTCAGCCCCAAAGCCCACCAGATATGGCGGCACAGTGGCGTGACGTGTTGAACGCACTTCGCGTGATCGCATTGGAATGTCGGGTAGCTGCGCAGATGGACCTGTTCAAAGCCTGCGCCATGTTGTCCACCCAGCCTGAAACCGCCCGCGATGCTCATGCCCGCGCTTTGATCAAATGCTTGCGCCAAGTAACGAGTCGCAAAACCACCTTCTTCCGGCCCGGAACCGAAGAGATTTCATTTGATGAAGCTTGGCTTGTGCAGGCTCTCAGCGCGATTAAGCGCGGCGACGGGGATAGTTTTTCATTCCTCATTCGGTCTCGCGTACCGCGCGAACACCAACGTCATATAGGTTTTCTAATCAAGGGAATTTCCGAGCAATTCTCTCAAGTTTAGAATTATTCTAAAAAGTTCTTGGCATTTACAAAAACTGCTATAAATAAGGCGATAAGCAAGCCAGCTTTTCGCCAGCCAGCATTAATTTTTGTATCGCAGGAAGAACTGACATGACACAGACTGCCATCACTCTTAGCACAGACGCAAAAGCAGCAATCGCAGAAGCACTGAACCAGACAGTCGCCGAAACTGCGGTCACGACGATGCTTGCGCAAAACTTTCACTGGAACGTCACCGGCATGGCATTCGGCCCGCTGCACGATCTTTTCCAGAAAATGTACGAAGACCATTTTGTCGCCCAAGACGACCTAGCAGAGCGCATCAAAGCAATTGACGCGCACGCCGAAGGTACGCTTGCTGGCATGATCAAACGGTCCAAAGTTTCCGAATTCGAAGGCAAAGCCACCGATAAGGAAATGATCAAAATGATGCTCGACGCGCAGGAAACGCTGGCTGCTACATTGGCAGGCTGCGGTGAACTGGCCGCATCACACGGCGACACATTGACCGAAGACCTGTGCATCGCACGCGGTCAAACACACGAAAAGTTCGCGTGGTTCCTACGTTCACACCTCGCTTAAGTTTTTTTGTTTAGTTAACGAGTTCAAAAGGCGCTTCGGCGCCTTTTTTCTTGCACTTTTTCGCATAGGCAATGCGCCAACCTGCGTATTTCCCCATGACCTCTTGCTGCGCCATCAACATGGTCACAAAGCCTTCACGCTGGCTGTCTTTCTTTAACTTCTTAAAGATCGACTTTTGCGCCTTGGTCATCGAACAACCAATACAGTGGCCTTCGCGCTTGAATTTGCACACGTCAATGCAGGGGCTTGGGGTCTTTGGCATATTGGCTCCGACGGAAAAGGGCGGCACCCCTTTGGAATGCCGCCCCAGTTTAATGTGATTAGTAACCGGTTTCTATTCGAAAACCGCTTCTGGATCGTCAAGGCTGTCAGAGCCTTCAAATGCAATCTGATCAACACCAAGCGCCGCGACTACGCGTTCAAACGAACGAGTCTGGTCGATCAAGCCGTTCACACCACCCATAACCAGTGCTTCACCTGCTTCGTTTCCACGCTCAAGCATTTGATCATAAGCAAAACCAGCTTCGGCGGCTGACTTGATACGGCCAAGTGCAAGCATTGTTGCGGACAGTTTGGTTTGCACTTCGGTGTCCAGATCCGCGTCTGTTTCAGCAACCAGATCAGACAGTGACGGACCAGTGACCAAAGTACCGTCTACGCGAACATATTCACCGCGGTAAACGTTCTGTACCCCCAAACCATCGTAGTAGTGGCTGTTGTGTGTGTTGTCAGAAAAGCAATCGTGCTCTTCTTCTGGATCATTCAACATCAGGCCAAGGCGCATACGCTCACCAGCTTGCTCACCGTATGAAAGTGAACCCATGCCAGTCAGGATAGCAGAGATACCAGTTGCTTCGGTTTCGGTCAGTTCTGCGCGCGCTGCACCACCATCAACCCACTGTGCAGCCATCCACTCAAGATCGGACACCAGCAAATCGGTCGCTGCTTTCAGGTATTCACCGCGACGATCACAGTTACCGCCCGTGCAGTCATCGCCAGCGGCGTAATCTGTCCAAGGGCGGCTACCCGCACCAGTGCCGTGACCGTTCAGGTCTTGGCCCCACAGCAGAAATTCAATCGCGTGGTAACCCGTTGCAACGTTAGATTCGACGCCATCAGCCTCGTGCAGCGTCTCTGCCAGCAACTCAGGTGTGATCGCAGCCGCGTCAACTTCCGCGCCGGACAGCGTGAAGGATGGGTTCGCTACAACGTTCAGCGCAGCAAATGCGTTTTCATCCGTTGCACCTCCGTAGGACGTATCAACATAGTCGATCAGACCTTCATCAAGCGGCCAAGCATTCACTTTGCCTTCCCAGTCATCAACGATCGCGTTGCCGAAACGGAAGACTTCGGTCTGCTGATAAGGAACGCGCGACGCGAGCCAAGCGGACTTCGCAGCTTGCAGTGCCTCTGCGGATGGGTCCGCAGTTAACGCGTCTACAGTCGCTTGCAATGTCTTGGCAGTGATCAACGCATCGTCATAGTTGGCCGCAGCAATATCTGCGTACGTGGTCAGGACGTCAGCCTTTTCAACGGCCAATGCAGGCGATGCAAGGCTAAGGCCCAGCGCAGTTGAAATCAGGTAGATACGTGTCATGTAGTCGTTCCTTTGGTAAAACATACAGTGATGAGGATAGAGTTCGCTGCGGTCTGTGACCGGAACGCGGATCTTACTTGGTCAAAATCAATTTGCCTGCCCGCGTGATCCGCAGCGTATAAGTCTGGTCGCCAAGCGTGATCAGCGCACGGTCACCGTCCTGTGTCAGGTCCGATGCAGAATACGTTGGCAACTGCTGAGGCTCTGCTGGTTTTGAACGTGGAAGCGGAAGTACTGACATTACGCGTGCCCTCCTTGGCGCTCGAACCGATCAAGCACCCACTCAAGGCTCAGCCCTTCAGCTGACGCTGCTTGGTACAATACGTCCGCAAACTCAGCGCGCGCCGGGCGATTTGCCCTACGGTCTGTGTTGGTCTCGTTAACCTTTTGTGTTCCCTGTCGCATCGCAAGGTCCTTCCACTGGGCTGCCTAACGGCCTCCCCAGCCGGTTTGGGGATAAGATACCCTTACCTGAGCAATTTAATCAGTTAAGTCAACCTGACTTTTTTACTCGGATATTGTATTTCTTAAAATGCAATGCTTAGAGGCCGACAGCTTAAAAAATATAACGACCCGCGAACATTGAACGCTAGGCAGCTTTGGTGTCTGCATTAAGTCGAAAACTGACTGAGAAAATTGTGAAAGCTGGCGCACATTTATGCGCAGCGAATGGCAGGCATGAGCCCAAAATGGCCAATGCCGCAGAATGCTCCAATGGCTCATATGCGGAAGACCGGTTTTCTGAAATGCTAAGCTAAAGTTGCGCGGTCGCAGCAACCAATTAGATACTAGGCTGTTCAACAGTGCGTTTTGAATATTTTTTTGAACTTCTTTAATACATTAGTAGCTCTGCGTCACTGAGGACCCTTTATGACTCTAAGAAAACTAAACTTCTTCATCATTGTATGCGCGATTGGGTTATCGGCTTACGTATTTTTGACCGGTGCGAGAGACAGAATGTTCATCGCCTGCTTGAATGGCAACAACGATGCCGAGGATGTATCGGCTTGCTCCGCGCTGATTGAGAAACCCGATGGCGTAGATACCGCGCTTCTCGCGCGATTACATCTAAGGCGCGCACAGAAATATGTGCGACTGGACCAACATGCGGCTGCGTTGCCGGATCTAGACCGCGCAATCGCATTGGACGAAGACAATTCCACCAATTACACACAACGCGCCATTGTCTATTCGACACTTGGTAAATCCGAGATTGCCTTGCTGGACTTTGCGACGTCTTTGCGGTTGTCCCCAAACTCTGTTTGGACATTGCAATGGCGCGCAAACACATATCGCGACATGCAAAAATATCAGGAAGCCCTCGCAGACTACGAAGCAGTGCTCGTCATTTCACCGGAGCACCTTCCAGCTTTGGCGGGTCGGAGTCTCAGCTTGGCGTGGCTGGGTCGTATGGAAGAGGCCTTGCGCGCCACTTCTGATCTTCTGGATTCCTTCCCTGACAACCCTTGGGCGTTGCATACGCGGGCCACTCTGCATGCAAATACCAACAAGTTCGAACTCGCGATTGAAGATCTTGAGCGTTACATTCAGATCGAACCGGGGAATTCTGAGGCCCATGAAAAACTAGGGCACTATCTAGGGAAGATTGGCGAGACCGACGAGGCCGTTAAGGCTTTTGATCGGGCCATAGAATTGAATTCGGACAGTATTAGCCCCCTAATGACACGCATTGGTATGTGGTTGGACATGGAGAATTATGAGCAGATGTTGATTGATGCGGAAAGGGCTTATGAGCTTGCTCCCCGCGATGATACCGTCCTCACGATCCTGTTCACGTCATACTCAAAGACCGGACAGGATGCCCTTGCTGATCAATACCTCGATTTATGGGCGAGACAGTCGCCCGAATTCTTGGACGACCAGAAAAGGCTAGAATATTTATTAGGCGAGGATCATCCACTGGCATCGTGGGACACGAATGTTATGCTTTTTAAGGGCTTCATCTACGGCAGTCCTCCGCTTGAAAGAACGGACTTAGCCATGGTGACGATTGAAAGTTATTTTGAGGCAGGCGGTCCGGATTCTATTTTGTTCTTCCAGAGATTTCTGGATAGAATCGGACTCTATCGTGGTGATTTCACAGGCGTATATGATGATGCTACATCGAAAGCGCTTGCGTTGTGTGTGGAAGTTGCTGTGATGTGTTTGGGAGAATGGTCAAAGCAATCCGCGCTTTGATGTGTTTTCAAGAACAGCAAAGCTGCAATTGGTCCAATAGCAGCAAAGATACAGTTTGTCCCGCAAATGAGACGCCGGCAAGATTTGCCATGAAGGTCCGGCAAGGGGCAGAAATAGTCTACGATAGGATCACAATTGTTTAGCACATTAACATGCCAAATTTCTGGCAAGCGCATTATGATTTCCGACAATCAATCGAATAGCTTACGGCCAAGCCGCGAAAGACTGAGGAGAGCTATCGTCTTTGACTCTATTGGCTTGACGGAAGGCACCGGGGTTTTCGCCAACCTGTCGCTTGAAGAACCGCGTAAAATACGCGGGGTCAACAAAGCCGAGCCGGAATGCGATTTGCGCGACTGTCGCCCCCGTATTAGCGAGAAGCTCCATCGCTTCGCGGATGAGCGCTCGGTGCAGGTAGGCTTGCGGTGACAACCCGGTTGATCGTTTTACAGCTGCGCCTAACCGATCCCGGTTAACGCTTAATGCCTGCGCATAGCGATCGATGGTCCAATGCTCGCGAACACGTTGTGACGCAAGCAACACAAACCGTTCTGCCAACCCTTGCGGCGCACGCCCCTGTGCCACGATATCTGTTCTTGCGAGCCGCCATATCTGAACGAGAATAAGCCCTAAGTAATGAGCCTGCCCAATGTCAGATCCCGGTTCGCCGCTCGCCTTTTCGTTTGCAAAGCCGTCAATCAGTTCACTCAGCCGATCAGTCGTTTCAAGCGGCGCGGATAAGTCTCGGCTGATCGTCTGCCGCATCTGATCGCCAAGCGGCGTAGCCGGTAGCGCCTGCAAGAGCGACACGTGCGGGATCGACAACAGCTTGCCTCTGGTTCCACTTTCGACAACCAGTTCGCTACCACCATCTGACAGCCAAACCAGACGCGGCCCTACGAAAGCATCTTCGTCAGTCACCTGTGCGGCGCCTGCAAACAACAACAGTAGATGCGTCCGCCCTGCCGCCAAAGAATAACCCGACCGAGTTAGCGGGCTTTCGATACGCTGAACGCTGGGCTGTTCGCGGCGAGGGCTGATAGGGCGCATAGACATTTCGACACTACTGACAACAAATCATCACCCAAAATCAAGCAAAAGTACAATTATTACACCCATATGTGCATTTATTGGGGTCATGTAGCCAGTCTATGGTGATTCACAGTTCCATCGCCGCCAAGGGAGAGGTGTGATGGATGAACATAGGTCCGGGATCAAAACTGGACCACTAGGGAGGACATCATGAAACGTATTACTCGGCGCGCATCCTTGCGTGCACTGTCTATTAGCGTGGCTTCAGCAATCGCATTGTCGTCAGGTCCAGCGATCGCGCAAGACGACACAGTTACCATCGGCTATGCCGTTGCTCGCACTGGCCCCAACGCGACTGGCGCTGGTATCACGACAATCCCAAACTATGAACTTTGGGTTGATACAGTGAACAAGTCCGGCGGGCTGACTATGCCCGATGGTTCACGACGCATGATCGAAGTCGTTGAATACGATAACCGTTCCTCGAACGAAGATCTGGTTCGCACAATCGAACGCCTTGCCTCGCAGGATGAGGTCGATCTGATCCTGCCACCTTGGGGAACGGGCGCGAACCTTGCTATCGCACCCCTGATGGCGCGTTTTGGCTATCCACAGCTGGCAGTCACTGCAGTCACCGACAAAGCGCCCGAATTTGCCGCGCGCTGGGACCGGAGCTTCTGGATGCTGGGCGGTGGCCACGATTATGCTGCGGGCCTAGTTGATGTGCTGTCAGCGGCACGCGATGAAGGTACGATCAATGATAAGGTTGCCGTGGTGTCTGTTGCCGATGGTTTTGGCATCGACCTCATTTCTGGTGCACGGCCAGCGTTTGAAGAGGCCGGTTTTGAATTGGTCTATGACGAAAGCTATCCGCTTGGCACGTCCGATTTTGCTGCAATCATGAGCGAAGCCCAAGGATCAGGTGCTGACAGCTTTGTCGCGTTTTCCTATCCACCGGGCAGCTTTGGGATGACAAAAACCGCGCAATCAATGGGCTATAACCCCAAAGCGTTCTACATCTCGGTTGGTGGCGCGTTCCCGATCTATCCGGGGATCGCAGACGGCAAAGCCGAAGGTGTCATGGCAATCGGCGGTGTGAATGCAGATAGCCCCGCGATTCAGGAATACTTTGCGCAGCATACCGCATTCGTGGGCAACCCACCCGATAGCTGGGCATCTGCAATCACCTATGCATCGCTTGAAATGCTGGCACAGGCCATCGAACGCGTCGGGCTCGACCATGAAGCCTTGGCCACAGAAATTTCGACAGGCACCTTTGACACAGTCATAGGCGAGGTGAAGCTTGAGGATAACCAACTGCGTGATTTGTGGTGGGTGGGTCAGTGGCAAGGTGGGGCGTTCCGCGCGATCAACCCTGCAGATGCCGAAGGCGCATCCGCACCCATCATCCCAAAGCCTGAATGGTAAATCCAAAGTCGTGCGGCGGATAACCCCGCCGCACACACCCTAATAAAGCAGAGACATCATGATCTTAACGACACTCATCCTCGGCCTTGTGCTGGGCAGTACTTATGCCCTTCTCGCGCTTGGTCTAACACTACAATACGGGATCGCTAGGATCATGAATTTGGCCTATGGCGAGCTTACCCTCGTTGGCGCATTCGTCCTCGTTGCAGTATTTCAGCAGCTCGGATTATCTCCACTCATCGCGATGATACTGATCGCGCCTGCGGGCTATGCGCTTGGCTGGTTCCTCTATCAGGGTATGATGCGCCCATTGGTTAAGCGATCAGGTGCGCGCGGCCGGCTTGAAGTCGATAGTATCCTAGCAACGTTCGGGCTGTTGTTCCTGATCCAGGGTATTTTGCTGATGTTTTTTGGCGCGAACTTTACGTCCATATCGTACCTTGATCGGGGCGTGAATGTTCTTGGCGTGTCTGTCGCACTGAACCGGCTGATTGCATTTGGTATATGCGTTGTTGCTGGCGGCGCATTGGTTCTAGCGCTCGCAAAAACACGCTGGGGCCTGATCATGCGTGCAGTCGCGTTAACACCCGGCTCTGCGCCGCTTGTTGGTATTGATGTGAACAAGGTCGCGCGACAAGGGTTTGCGTTGGGAACCGCGCTTGCTGTCGTCGCGGGTGCATCCATCGCTATGTATCAAACGTTCTCGGCCACTGACGGTGTTGTGTTCACTATGAAGGCGCTTGTGATTGTCATCATGGGCGGGGTTGGAAATGTCAAAGGCGCGTTGGTCGCAGGCATCGCATTGGGATTGCTTGAGACATTCGTCGCAACTGCAATTGATCCCGGCCTGACCCTAGCAGCCACCTTTGCAATCTTCTTGGTCGTCCTTTTATGGCGCCCGCAAGGCCTGTTCGGAGCACGCTGATATGACCAAACTCATCATTCCTCTCGTCGCTCTCGTTGCGCTGGCTTTTGCGCCCAATTTCGTCTCGGCATATGGGCTTGGCCTGCTTATCGGTGCTGCGACTTATGTTACGCTCGCCTCTGCTTGGGCACTATTTTCTGGACACACGCATTATGTGTCGCTTGCCACGGTCGCGTTTTACGGGACGGGTGCATATTGCATGGCCGTCCTGAACGAGGCCCTACCCTATTGGGCTGTTCTGCTGTGCGCTGGCGGCATTGGCGCCACAATGGCAGCCTTGGTTGGTCTGTCAACGCTGCGCCTTCAGGGCGTCTATTTCGTGATCTTCAGCTTTGGATTGGCGGAACTCGTTCGGCAGCTGATCACTTGGTACGAAGTTAACGTCACAGGAACGCTGGGTCGCTATATCTTCCTCGATATCACAGCACGCGATATCTATTGGCAGATGCTAGCACTAGGTGCCGCAACCATCGCGCTAACGGCATGGATACATCGGTCACGGCTTGGCATGGCGCTACGCGTCATCGGTGACGATGAGGCCGTCGCAGCACATTCCGGCATCAATCTTGCACGCGTCAAACTGATCGCATTCGTGTTGTCAGCGGTCATCCTAACGCTGGCAGGTGCAATCACTTCACCACGCTATGTTTACGTCGAACCCGCCATTGTTTTCAATCCGACGGTCAGCTTCCTGACAGTGATCATGGCGTTGCTCGGTGGGGCAAATCGGTTGTGGGGACCGGCGCTTGGCGCTGTCCCGCTGTTTTTGGTGTTCGAGTGGCTATCTGCCAACTTCCCCGACAGCTACCCGATCTTCATGGGGCTGTTGTTCATCGGCGTCGTGTTCCTACTTCCAGACGGCATACTTGCAGGCATTGAAAAACTACGCGCACGGCGAAAGGTCCAGTCATGAGCTTTCTTACAATAGAACATGCCGTAAAGCAGTTTGGCGGATTGCGCGCTGTTGACGATGTATCATTCAGTTTGCAGCGTGGCGAAATCGTCGGGTTGCTTGGACCAAATGGGTCTGGAAAGACAACGCTGATCAACCTGATCTCGGGCGCATTGCCTGCCAGCGCAGGAACAATCACCCTGAATGGGCAACAGCTTACGGGGTTACGCCGCGATAAGATTGCGCGTTGCGGCGTTGCGCGGACGTTTCAACTGGTACGCATTTTGCCATCGCTTACGTTGATTGAAAACGTCATGATCCCCGCCGTCTTTGGCCATAAGGCACATTGGGGTGCCGCAGCTGACCGTGTCGCAAAAGATGCGCTCGCGATGGTTGGCCTATCAGAACGCGCCACAATGTCAGCCGGAGATCTAACATATATCGACCAAAAGCGATTGGAACTTGCCCGCGCACTGGCGGCCGAGCCTGAGCTACTATTGCTTGATGAATGGCTGGCAGGCCTTAACCCTACCGAGCTGGAAGAAGGCATCAAGCTGATCAGTGAGCTACGCGACAGCGGGCTAACCATTTTGATGGTCGAACATATTATCGATGCGGTTCGCGCACTTTGTCCCCGCGTTGTCGTCATGAATTCGGGGAAACTGATCGCGGACGAACAAACAGACAAAGCGCTGACAGACCCAGCCGTTGTCACTGCTTACCTAGGAGAAGACGTCGATGCTTGAAGTTGAGAACCTGACAGTCGCCTACGGCAAACACATCGCGTTAGACAACGCATCTATCAGCGTTCAAGCAGGCCAGATGGTGGCAATACTGGGCGCGAATGGCGCCGGGAAATCATCATTGCTCGGGGCGATTGGTGGACGAGTGCGCCCGCAGTCAGGTGTAATTCATTATAACGACCAGTCCTTGCTCGACATGCCGGCCCATAAACTCGCGGAGCACGGTATTGCTCTTGTTCCCGAAGGTCGTGGAATATTCCCGGGACTAAGTGTCGAAGAAAACCTGCGGCTTGGCGCAATACCAAAGCGTGCACGCGAAGGCGCGACTGAAACCTTAGCAGAGGTCTTCAAACTGTTCCCAAAGCTGGCAGAACGGCGCGGCCAGATCGCGGGCACCATGTCTGGCGGTGAGCAACAGATGGTCGCGATCGGTCGGGCGCTTATGTCCAACCCCAAAATTCTATTGCTGGACGAACCGTCATTGGGGCTCGCTCCTATCGTCGTCAAAGAAGTATTCTCGGCCCTCACCCGTATCCGGGCAAAGGGTCTAACCATCGTAATCGTAGAACAGAATGCGCGGGCGACACTCGCGCTCGCTGATTACGTCTATTTGGTCGAGGTCGGTCGGATCACCGGATCAGGCCCCGCCGAAGAAATCAAATCCAACCCTTCCGTGGAACGCGCCTTTTTGGGCGGCGCCATGGCCGAAGCAAATTGACAGGAGCAAAACATGGAAAAAATCGATCTTTATATCGACGGTGAATATGTGCCCGCAGAAGGCAACCGCGTGTTTACCCATCGCAATCCCATAAGCGGCGACATCGTGACCGAAGCTGCTGCCGCTTCGCTCTCGGATGTGGATCGGGCGGTTGATGCCGCGGCACGGGCCTTCGCAGAGTGGTCCGCCACAGGCCCCGGCGAACGGCGGCGCAAATTGCTAGCCGCCTCTGAAAACCTAAAAGCACGCGGTGATGATATCGTCCAAGCCATGAAGGATGAAATTGGCGCGACCGAAGCATGGGCGCGTTTCAATATCATGCTCGCGGCCGACATGCTGGTTGAGGCAGCATCGCTTACAACTCAAATTAAGGGCGAAATCATCCCCACGAACCGACCCGGCTCAACCGCGATGGCGATCCGTCAACCAGCAGGCGTCGTTTTGGCGATTGCTCCATGGAATGCCCCGGTCATTCTTGGAGTGCGGTCAATTGCGACACCTTTAGCCTGCGGTAATACGGTCGTGATGAAAACATCCGAACTATGCCCACGCGTGCATGCCCTAATCATCGAGGCCGTCTCTGAAGCTGGCTTTCCTAAAGGTGTGGTCAACGCGGTATCAAATGCCCCTGATGAAGCGCCCCAAGTGGTCGAGGCACTGGTTGTTCACCCCGCCGTTCGTAGGGTCAACTTTACCGGTTCAACCCGCGTAGGCCGCGTGATTAGCGAATTGGCAGGGCGCAGCCTCAAACCAGCACTGCTTGAACTGGGCGGTAAGGCCCCGATGATCGTGCTCGAAGACGCCGATATTGACGCCGCAGTCGCTGCTGCCGGATTTGCGGCCTATATGAACCAAGGGCAAATCTGCATGTCCACGGAACGGATTATCACCGTCGGTGACGCTGGTGATAAATTCGTCGAAGCATTCAAAGCAAAAGTTGAATCGTTAACAGCTGGTGACCCGCGCGACGGGACCGCGCCATTAGGATCACTAGTGAACGCCGGGGCCGCCGACCGCGTCCGGGAACTCATCACTGACGCCGTAGACAAGGGCGCAACATTGATAGCGGGCGGCGGCCAAGGAACGATTTTGAACGCTGCGGCATTGGATTACGTCACGCCAGACATGCGCCTCTATCATGAAGAAAGCTTTGGCCCTGTCGTCGCAATTATTAGAGCAGGATCAGAAGACGAGGCTGTCAGGATCGCGAATGAAAGCGAATTTGGTCTATCCGCAGCGGTGTTCGGCCGCGACACGATGGCGGCACTCGCGATTGCCAAACGTATCGAAAGCGGTATCTGCCACATTAACGGCCCAACAGTCCACGACGAAGCCCAAATGCCATTCGGCGGTGTGAAAGCGTCAGGCTATGGGCGCTTCGGCGGTTCATGGGGTATCGACGAATTTACCGAACTGCGCTGGATCACAATGCAAGACGGACCGGTCCATTATCCGATCTAAAGGTATACTCGTCGATTGAGGTGCACTTATTTTGCATCAATTGGGTAGAATCGTCTCACTGTTTACAGAAAAGGCCCGCTGATTAGTCATTTTCGGCTAATCAGCGGGCCTTTTCGTTTAAAGCCCCCCGCAGCAATCCGCCCAATATTTAAGTGTTTGCACAGATTGTCGTCGCGTTAGGTGAAATGTTACTTGCCATTTTGACCTACTGGTCAAAGGATTAAGGATCGACGCGAAAAGCGTACGGGACAACAAACACCCCGTTTGGCAAACGGGCATAAAACAGGGAAAAATCATGACGTTTAGATCAACATTGATGGCCACTACGGCCGCTGTTCTTACAATTGCAGGTGGAACCGCCTTTGCGGACGGCCATGCAACACACCCCGTCACTGGCGAAGTTCTCGCAGCTGATCAGACATTCACCTATCGCGACTTGGATGAAAGCCCATCGATCGATCCGGGTATGGTTGAAGACGCCGCTGGCGGCGATATCGTCCGTGACTTGTTCGAAGGTCTGCTGAACCAAGACGCTGATGGCAACATCGTGCCCGGCGTCGCGTCCAGCTACGAAGTTTCCGACGATCTGATGACATACACATTCACCTTGCGTGACGCGAAGTGGTCGAATGGCGATCCTGTTCTCGCAAGCGATTTTATTTACGCGTGGCGCCGCGCGGCATCACCTGAATTGGCATCTCCCTATTCATGGTATATGGAACTGATGGCCGTTGAAAACGTGTCTGAAGTTATCGCAGGCGACATGCCAACCGATGCATTGGGCATCAGCGCACCAGACGACAAAACAGTTGTCGTGAAGATCACCCAACCCCTGCCCTATTTCCCGCAGATGCTGACTCATTACACAACGTTCCCAGTTCCCGAGAAGGTTGTTGAAGAGCTTGGATCGGAATGGACGAAACCGGGCAACATGGTTTCAAACGGCGCTTACGTTCTGACCGAGCACGTTCCACAGGAAAAATTAGTGCGCGAACGTAACCCAATGTATTGGGACAACGAGAACACCATCATCGAAAAAGTAGTTTCGCTGGTCATCAATGACGAAGACACTGCGCTGACACGCTATCTTGCTGGTGAGCTTGACCGTACGGAAGTGCCGGCCGGACAGTTCCCCGCGCTACAGGCCGAGTACCCTGAAGATGTGATGTCCGTGCCATACGCATGTTCATACTACTACACCATCAACCTAAGCGACACGGCCAACCCAGCGCTGCTGGACGTCAATGTGCGTCAGGCCCTGTCTTTGGCAGTCGATCGTGACATCATCGTTCACAACGTCCTCGCTGGCGGTCAAAAGCCAGCTTATACGTTCACGCACTGGGCGACTGCTGGCTTTGAGACACCTGAAACGCCGATGGTTTCAATGACCCAAGCTGAACGCAACGCCAAAGCCGTAGAACTGATGGAAGCCGCTGGATACGGCAGCGACAACCCACTGTCGCTAGATCTGATCTACAACAGCTCTTCCGCGCATGAATCTGTTGCTGTGGCGATCAGTCAGATGTGGAAACAAACGCTGGGTGTCGAAACAACGCTTGGTAACGAAGAATGGCAAGTATTCTTGGAAACTCGCGGGAACCAAGACTACCAAGTTGCACGAGCTGGTTGGTGTGCGGACTATAACGAGGCCTCTACTTTCCTTGACCTCATGCAGTCTGAATCTGGCTATAACGACGCGAAATATGCGAATGCTGAATATGATGCCCTGATGGCAGAGGCAAAGACCTCTGATAACCCTCAGGCGGCCTATACTGCGGCGGAACAGCTGATCGCACAGGATGTGCCAATCATCCCAATCTACCACTACGCGGCTGACAAAATGCTACGTCACAACGTTAAAGGCTGGCCGTATAATAACTTCCAGCAGAACTGGTACGCGCGCGACCTTTACATCGTCGCAGACTAAACTTAGTCGACTGCCCAGTTGATCGCGCCCCTTTGTGATATAAGGGGCGCGACACTCACTGCTTTTCGCTTGGAAAATTCAACATGTTCAGCTTTGTCGTTCGTCGCCTCATGGTGGCGGTGCCAACCCTATTGATCCTTGTGATCCTGTCTTTTGTGCTGATGTACGCAGCGCCCGGCGGCCCGTTCAACTCTGAGCGTCCGTTGCCGCCCGAAGTGCTTGCCAATATCGAGGCTAAATACGGATTGGATCAGCCGTTCTGGAAACGGATCACTGATTATATCTGGGGGGTTGTCGCGCATTTCGATTTTGGACCATCGTTCAAATTCAAGGACCGCTCCGTCAATGACATCATTGCCCAAGGCTTTCCGGTGACACTGACCTATGGTTTCTGGTCGTTTGTGCTGGCGACGGTTGTCGGTGTGACGCTTGGCACGGCTGCGGCGATTAAGCAAAATAGCTGGCTGGACTATCTGGCCGTTGGTTTCAGCGTTGGCGCACAGGTTCTACCAAATTTTGTGATGGCGCCGATCCTACTGTTGGTCTTTACGCTATGGCTTGGCTGGCTGCCCGGCGGTGGTTGGAACGGTGGCGAATGGCCCTATTTGATCATGCCCGTGATTGCCCTTTCCACGTCATATATGGCGTCGATCGCCCGAATTATGCGGTCTTCGATGCTTGAGGTGCTGAACACCAACTTTATCAGAACCGCACAAGCCAAGGGTATTCCGATGCGCCGGGTCATCCTACGCCACGCAATGAAGCCCGCGATCTTGCCGCTGCTGTCCTATTTGGGGCCAGCATTTGTTGGCATGATCACCGGTTCCGTCGTGATCGATGCGTTCTTTTCAACAGGTGGCATCGGCACGTTCTTTGTGAACTCGGCCTTTAGCCGCGACTATTCGGTCATGATGGGGATCACCATTCTGGTGGGCACGCTGACCATTCTCTTTAACCTTGTGGTTGATATCCTCTACGCGTGGATTGACCCCAAGATCCGCTACTAAGGGGGTCACCAGATGTTTCCCAATCGGACAACTGTCGAAGATATCGAAAACGCCGCTGCTTTGGCCGAAGTACAGGGCCGTTCGCTCTGGGCATCGGCCCGTGCACGGTTCATGCGCAACAAGGCAGCTGTGGTATCACTTATCGTTTTGATCCTCGTCGCGGCCTTTGCTCTATTTGGTGGGTTCTTTGCCCAATGGGAACGCGACTTTGTCGATTTCTCATTAATGGGACGCAACGCGCATTTGGGTGTCCCGTCGTTTGAGACTGGCCATTATTTTGGCACGGACAATAGCGGTCGCGACCTATTTGCGCGAACAGTTCAGGGCACTGGCATTTCCCTGATGGTTGGCATCGTGGGCGCGATGGTCGCCGTTCTTGTTGGTACGCTTTATGGGGCGACGGCCGGTTACTTTGGCGGTCGCGTTGACGGCATCATGATGCGTATCGTTGACGTGCTAATGTCGATCCCATTCATGTTCGTTCTAATCTTGATGCTTGTCATCTTTGGACGTTCAATCCTGATGCTATTCATCGGTATTGGGCTTATCTCATGGCTCGATATGGCGCGGATCGCGCGTGGTCAGACACTGACCATCAAAAATAAAGAATTCGTAGAAGTTGCCGTGGCAACTGGCGTTCATCCGCTGCGGATCATCTTGCGGCATATCATTCCGAACCTGCTGGGCATCGTGGTCGTCTACGCGACGCTACTTGTTCCGAATATGATCATCTTTGAAAGCTTCATCAGCTTTCTTGGCCTTGGCGTACAAGAACCAAACACCAGCCTTGGCGCGCTGATCAGCGAAGGTGCCGGGACCATGCAATATGGCACTCTGTGGCAGCTTCTTTTTCCACTGTTTTTCTTCGTCCTAACGATCTTTGCCTTCTTCTTTGTCGGTGACGGTCTGCGCGATGCTCTCGACCCAAAGGACCGCTGATATGAGCCTTTTGAACATCCAAGACCTAAAGGTTTCATTCACCACCCCAGAGGGCGAAGTGAACGCGGTCAACGGCCTAAACCTCAGCCTAAATGAGGGTGAGACGCTCGCGGTGGTCGGTGAATCCGGGTCTGGCAAAAGCCAAACCGCATTTGCAACGATGGGCCTATTGGCCAAAAACGGGCGGGCAACTGGCACGATCAACTTTGACGGGCAAAACCTGCTGGGCATGTCCACCAAGGCGCTGAACAAAGTGCGCAGTCAGCAAATCGGAATGATCTTCCAAGACCCGATGACCTCGCTGAACCCATACCTACGGATCAGCGAACAAATGGCCGAAGTCCTTACCCTGCACAAAGGCATGTCCAAGCGGGACGCGATCACTGAATCCGTCAAGATGCTAGATGCGGTGCGTATTCCTGACGCTCGCAACCGAATCACCAACTATCCGCATGAATTCTCGGGTGGGATGCGGCAACGGATCATGATCGCTATGTCGCTTTTGTGTCGGCCACGTCTGTTGATCGCTGACGAACCAACGACAGCGCTGGACGTGACTGTTCAGGCGCAAATCATGCAGTTGCTGGGCGATATTCGTCGTGAATTTGGGACGGCCATTATCCTAATCACACATGACCTTGGGGTCGTTGCTGGCTTCTGTGACCGCACGCTCGTGCTGTATGGCGGCCAAGTCATGGAAGAAGGGCAAACTGAAACTGTCTTTGCCAACCCGACCCACCCATACACCTTGGGACTGCTCCAAGCCGTACCGCGACTTGACCGCGAAGAAGTAGAACTTGCGACAATCGCGGGCGAACCGCCAGATATGTCACGCCTTCCCGCAGGCTGCCCATTTTCACCACGTTGCGCCGTCGCAATGGACAGATGCGCCACCCAGCGCCCTGCCCTCGAGACACTAGAGGCGGGCCACCGCCGCGCATGCCACAAACCAATTGCGGAGGTCGCGTAATGTCGACAATCCTTTCGGTAAAAGACCTATCCGTCACCTTCGACATCCGCCGCCCGGGTGCATGGCCCTGGACACCCGCTGACAAATTGCATGCGGTGAATGAGGTCAGCTTTGATCTAGCTGCTGGCGAATGCTTGGGCATCGTTGGGGAATCCGGGTCAGGCAAATCGACCCTCGCGCGCGCGATTGTCGGAACCGTTCCATCTTCGGGTGGTCAGATCATGTTCGAAGGCGGCGACCTTGCCAACATGTCCTCCGCCGAACGCCGTGTTCACCGCCGCGACGTGCAGATGATCTTTCAAGATCCGCTAGCGGCGCTGAACCCTCGCATGACCGTGGGCGAAATCATTGCAGAACCTCTGATAACCCACGAACCAAACACGCCACGTGCCGAGGTCAAAAAACGCGTCGCCGAACTAATGGAACGTGTGGGGCTACTACCCAACCTCATCAACCGCTACCCGCACGAATTTTCGGGTGGTCAGTGCCAGCGGATCGGCATCGCGCGTGCGCTTATCCTCAAACCCAAGCTATTGATCTGCGACGAACCCGTGTCGGCGCTGGACGTTTCGGTTCAGGCACAGGTGGTTAACTTGCTGATGGGACTTCAGCGCGACTTTGGTCTTTCACTGATCTTTATTGCGCACGACCTTAGCGTTGTGAAACACATCAGCGATCGGATCATGGTGCTGTACCTTGGGCGCACAATGGAACACGCCGACGCCCACGCGCTGACCACACAACCAGAACATCCATACACTCAAGCGCTGATATCATCAGTGCCGATCCCGGACCCGGTACTAGAAAAAGCACGCAGCCGCCCAATCTTGGAAGGCGAACTCCCCTCGCCCCTTGCTCCACCATCCGGCTGCGTATTCCGCACGCGCTGCGTAAAAGCAGTGGCAAGCTGCGCAAACGAACGCCCCATCATGACAGACATCGGACACCACCACTATGTCGCCTGCCCCTATCACACACCGAAACAGGTGTTGGAAACGGCCTAGAGTGCCCAGCGCGAACTGCGCTGGTAACACTATAAAACGATAGACTTGCGACCGACTTGCGTTGGTAATGCTTCGGTCCAGTCGGCGGAGCACAAGGGCGCTCCGCCCCCAATAGTCTCTAGTTGCCGAACGCTTCGAGCCGTCGTTTTAGGTTCGCTTTCTCTTCGCGCAGCACTTCTACCTTATTTTGCTCATTGCTAAGCTTAAAACGGCATTGTTCGAGGTTGCTGCGCCAGAACTCAATCTCGGTTTCGGGCGATTGATTTGCAGAACTACCATAGCGCCATACAAGCCAACCAAGCAGCAGGCCCAGCAAGAATGTAACGAGCATAAAACCGAAGATTTGGATCAATAGTGAAGACATCGGAAGCTCCTTATTCGTCTACTGTGTCTGACGCAGGATCGGCGGCAGAGTCTGGCGTAGTTTCTTCTGTTGGTTCGGTTACTGCTTCGTAAGTGACGTTATGCAGCTTCCATTCAAATGTGATCCGGCGGTTTGCGGCGCGCCCTTCACTTGTGTCGTTGGTTGCAATTGGGTTCGCTTCACCAAAGCCCACGGCCTGCATGGTTTCGGCATCGACACCCAAGCCAACCATGTAGTCCAACACGGCCTGCGCCCGCGCTTCACTTAGTCGTTGGTTATCGGCCTCGCCGCCTTGGCTGTCAGTGTGCCCACCGATTTCGATCATCAAACCTTCGTTTTTACAGCCGATCGCAAGATCACGCAGCCGTTCAAGCGTTTCCACAGAACTGTCGTTGATCGTTGTCGTGCCGGTAGAGAAGCTGATTTGCGATGTTTCAAGAAGCCCTCTTGCCCATCCCATACACACTTCGGCCAATTCGTCTGCTGGCATCGCCGTGTCGCCAATGCCAAGGCGAAGCATCTCAATTGTGCTCGTTTGCTTATCCAAAAGACCTGTCAGTTCGGCGATCTGAGTATCACGCGCTTCAATCTCGGCAGCGCTATCACTATTTTCAGCGGCGGCAGTGGCTTCGGCAATTTGTGTTTCAAGCGCAGTAATTGCGGCCTCACGTTCAGCCAATGTCGCGGTTAGGGTTTCAATTTCGGCGGTTGCTTCATCCTGCTGCTCAGCGTCGGCTGCCTCGCTTGCCTGAGCGGCCTCGAGGCTGGCGATCGTGGCGTCCCGCTCTTCAACCGCTGCAGTCAGTTCAGCAATCTGGGCGGTCACTTCCTCACTCGGTTCTTCGCCTTCCGCCAATTGCGCTTCTAGCTCTGCAATAACAGCATCACGCTCTGTCGCGGCCGTGGTCAATGCTTCGATTTCCGCTTCAAGGTCAGCTGTTTGGCCTTCTAACGCCGCAGTAGCTTCTTCGCTGGACTCAGGCGTCGATTTAGCTTCCTCGAGGCTCGCACGCAGTTCTTCAATCTGCGCGTCGCGCTCAACAAGATCTGCTTGCAGCGCGCTCACTTGAGCATCGACCGGCGCAGGATCACCCTCAGCAACTTCAGTAACCGACCCGCTTTCAAGCTCTGCAATACGGGCCGCAGCGCTAAGCGCACCTTGTTGCAAGGCCGCCATCTGCCCCGATACATTTTCTAACTCAGCTTGGTTCGTAGCGATCGTTTCGTTGAGGGTTGCAATGGTCGCATCCGCGTCCGCCAAAAGCGCGCTGCGCTCAGCGAGTTGCGCTTCAAGCTCGGTCAAATCAGGTGAACCTTCAGAACCATCAGTAAGTGCCGCAAGTTCAGCCGTTGCAGTCTCGGCTTCGGCGGTTGCCTGCTCCAGCTTTGCAGCAAGATCATCGCGTTCCCCACCAAGGGCTTGAAGCGACTGGGTCAGCGTGCCGATCTCTGCTTCAAGCGCAGTTTTAGATTCTTGCAGGCCTGCAATCTCTGAGGCCATGTCTGACTGAATTGCCAATTGCTCTGCACTTGGCGCCGCTTGCTCTGCAGCGATTGCCTCCACTTGTGACGTCGTCAGTACAGACGCCCCATAAAACGTAAGCCCAGTTAGACCCACAACAGCTGCAATGAGAGGTGCTCTCATGAAAATCCATCCTTAATAGTCCTTCGCCGAAATCGAAGCATTTCAGCATTCTTTCGCCCTGCTTAGGAACCAAATGGGTCGATTTTTGGGCGGGAATGTCTCTTTTATCCGAGCAAACCGTGAAGGTTTGAAAACGGTAGCACTGGCGCGTTAATCACGAACACTAGCCAACTTCCATATTTGGAAGCGCGAAACACATCCCATAGCGGGACGAATACCTTCAATATGTGAAATTCCGTGGAGGCGAGCAACGGAATCGAACAGGTGTACACGGGTTTACAATCCGGAAAGATAGTAATCGGAAACAAATAGTTAGTGGTGAAAAACGCCGCCTGAAAAAGTAAAAAGAAAGCGAAAGTTTCAAAGCCAAATTCGCCGATTCAAAACGAAAAAGCCCCGTCACAGCAGCAACTGCAAACCGGGGCCAAATAGAAAAATCCTGTCAGCTTTCACAGTACGTTAGCATGAGCCCGCGCCACACCGCAAACTCGGTCGCACTGCAAAACTATGCTGTCGCGGATAAAAGCCATTGATGAAACAGAGCCGTTTGTTGTCGCTTTTTAAGGTCGGGATGCGCGACCACATAAAAATTGTTTTGGGTTTTAATGGTTTGCTTGAAGGGCTCGATCACAGAACCACACCGAATGAACTTTTCGGAGAATTTTTTATTAACAATAGCAACGCCACGTCCGCTTGCAATGCTTTCAAGTGCCAAAAGCGATGAGTCAACCGGCATCCACGGCGATGGCACAGGGCTTTCTAATGCTAGAGCCTGAAACATGCGCGGCCAATCGTTTTCGGATCCTATGATCGGAACGATATCTGCGTCCTTCAAGGCAACTGGGTCGTTTTGAAAGTGCGCCGCGTCTGTGGGATTACACACAAGCGTCGCCTGCCCTTCACCTAGAGGCCAGATGTCTTTTTCCGGCCAATCACCGTTACCATACCGAATATCGACATCAATCGTTGCATCAGTCATGCGGTCCGACCAAACGGTTGTGGACAAAACTATGCCTATCTCCGGGTATCGCGACCGGAATTCATGGAGGCGCGGCGCAAGAACAAGGACAGCAAAGGAGATCGACGCGCGCACATGAAGGGTCGTTTTAGACTTTGGCTTAAAAAGCCCATCAGTTGCGGTTTGAAGGTTTAGGAACGATGAGCGTACAGGTTGTGCATACGCTTGGCCGATGTCTGTCAGTTCGACTCCCTTTGGAAGCCGCTTGAACAACTTCATCTCAAGCGTTTCTTCCAGCAATTTGATCTGCTGACTGACTGCCGCAGGTGTCAGGTTCAACTCATCCGCCGCAGCGGCAAAAGAACTATGGCGGGCCGCCGCTTCGAAACTGCGCAACCAAGTCACATGTGGAAGGCGTCTCATGACCCGTCTCCTGTTTGTTTAACCCAATGGATGCCTCAATATTTTTTACCCATCAATAGTGTATGGGCAATAATATTTACCCCTAAGCCACAAAAGCAGTTGTTTGATTTTTGGTCGAAACGCATCGCAAATTACGGTCCTAATAAGTGCGGACACGGCTCATGGACTTCTCGGAATTCGATTACGTAATCGTGGGTGCAGGGTCCGCGGGTTGCGTTTTGGCAAATCGCCTGTCGGCGTGCGGAAAGTTCTCGGTGCTTTTGCTGGAAAGTGGTGGAAGCGATGCGAGATTTTGGATTAAGGTCCCTCTGGGTTACGCGATAAACGTATCAAATGCTGCAGTAAATTGGGGGTACCTGACATCTCCGGATCCTGGTCTAAATGAGCGATCGTTCCCCTGGCCGCGCGGCAGAGTCATTGGCGGATCAAGCTCGATAAATGCAATGGCTTATGTACGTGGGTTGGCCCGAGACTTTGATGATTGGGTTGCAGCCGGAGCGTCAGGCTGGAACTGGGATACCGTGCGCGCGGCCTATGAGCGTATGGAAACCATAAGTGAAATTACGTCTCAGGGCAGAAAGAGGCGTGGGGACGGTCCAGTTTGGGTAACGGACCTATCTGACCAAATGTCACCGTTTTCTGCCAATTTCCTAAATGCTGCAAAAGACGGAGGATATCCGGTCGTTCCAGACATCAATGCCCCGGATGTTGACGGAATTGGTTATTATAGGAGCACCGTGCGAAATGGGCTGCGCTGGTCATCAGCGGATGCTTTTTTACGGCCTGCACAGCGACGATCAAATCTTTACGTCTTACGCAATGCAGAGGTTGAGCGCCTGATGTCAGAAGACGCAGCTGTCACAGGGCTTGTCTTCCACCATCGCGACAAACGCCACGAGGTGAAGGCACGTAAGGAAGTTATCTTATGTGCGGGGGCAATTAATTCCCCTAAAATTATGCAGCTGTCCGGTTTTGGCCCCGCCGATATACTACGGCAAAATGGTATCGCAGTGGTACGTGATTTACCCGAAGTTGGGCGCGGACTTCAGGATCATCTGGCAGTGTCCTACCAATTTCACACGAACGACCGCACGTTGAACAACACCCTAGGTCGAACATATGGAAAATTCGGTGCAGGATTGCTATACCTGTTGACACTCAAGGGACCATTAGCAGTCCCGGTGAACCAAGTTGGTGGGTTCGTGCGCTCAAGCCCCCATCATGATGCCCCGGATGTGCAACTATACTTTAACCCCATCTCTTACCGGGTATCTGAATCTGGTGCGACAGTTGTTGATAAGGCATCAGGATATCAAATCTCAGCGCAACCTTGCCGCCCGACAAGTACTGGCGCCGTGGAGATAATTTCATCCAACCCACAAGATGCCCCGCGCATTATGCCAAATTCGCTACACAGCCAAAGTGACCGCGATACAGCTCTTGCCGCAAGCCGCGTTCTTCAGAAGTTCGCTAGAACCGCCAGTCTGCGCGCAGTGACGACCGAGGCAAAAGCGCCAAACTTGATGGCTATGGATGACGCAGCACTGCTAGATGATTTCCATAACCGCGCCTCAACGGTCTATCATCCAACCTGCACCTGCCGCATGGGAAAAACGGATCAGGATTCAGTTCTAGATGCGCGTTTACGGGTGCATGGCGTTTCTGGGCTCCGTATAGCGGATGCTTCGTCCTTTCCGAACATTACCTCAGGCAATACGAATGCACCGACAATGATGCTGGCCATGCGGGCGGCAGATCTTATTCTGGAGGACGCTTGATGAAGCTTGATACCCTAGAGACCTTTGTTGTTGGCAACCCACCACCCCGTCATGGAGGGCGCTACTTTATTTTTGTGCGGCTGACCACAGCCTGCGGAATTACAGGCGTGGGCGAAATTTACAACGCCACCTTCGGCCCGAATATCTGCTGCGCCATGGCGCACGATATGTTTGGCCGCCACTTTGACGGTGCTGATCCCCATCACATTGAAACGTTTTTCCGCAAATCTTACGGGGCAGGTTTTACGCAACGCCCGGATGTTAGCGTGATGGGCGTATTTAGCGGGCTCGAGATGGCCTGTTGGGACATCATTGGTAAGGCTGCTGACAAGCCAATATACGAATTATTGGGTGGGCGCGTAAACGACCGGCTTCGTAGTTATTCCTACATCTACCCACCCGCGGGTGACGTATATCCGGACCCTAACACGCCGAATGTTTATAATGACGCAGGTATCGCGGCAGAGGTTGCTGCAGGAATGATCGCCCAAGGCTTCACAGCCGTAAAGTTTGACCCCGCCGGTCCATTTTCTATCTATGACGGTCGCCAACCGCGCCTTGAAGATATCACGCTTAGCGTGGATTTCTGCCGCGAAATCCGCGCAGCCGTCGGCGACCGAGCAGATCTATTATTTGGCACCCATGGCCAGTTCACGGTATCTGGAGCGAAACGCCTCGCGCGCGCTTTGGAACCCTTTGACCCTCTCTGGTTTGAAGAACCTATTCCTCCTGAAAACCCGATCGATATGGCCCAAATTGCGGCCTTCACCTCGATCCCTGTTGCCACAGGAGAACGGCTGTGCACCAAGCACGAGTTCGCACGGATACTTGAGGTTAGTGCAGCCTCTATTTTGCAGATCAATCTGGGCCGCGTCGGGGGGATACTTGAAGCCAAAAAAATCGCGTCTATAGCCGAAACACGATCAGCGCAGATTGCGCCACATCTTTACTGTGGCCCCATCGTCGCTTCAGCCAACATCCAGATCGCCACGTGTAGTCCAAATTTTTTGATCCTGGAAAGCATTGGTACATTTGACGGCCCTTATATGTCTGCGATCAAAGGCGAAATCACGTGGGACAATGGTTGTATCATTCCGCCGACCACCCCCGGTTTGGGACTGGAACTTGACGACGCTGCAATCGCAAAAATGCCATATGAAGGCGCAGAGCTTCACCTAGAAATGGCACAAACCCCGATCACCCCATAGGAGATGCAAACCATGCTGACACTTAACAAATTCTATATTGATGGCGCATGGGTGAATCCTGCATCTAGCGCCACCATGCCGATCATGAACCCCGCGACAAATTCCCAAATCGGGACTGTATCTATGGGCAATGCGAAAGATGTTGATCGCGCTGTTGCAGCGGCGAAACGCGCGTTTGAAACCTTTTCGCTGACCAGCAAAAACGAACGCCTCGCACTTTTGCAACAGCTGCGGATCGAAACGGTGGCACGACTAGAGGATTTGGCCACGGCCATGACATCAGAAATGGGCGCGCCTGCAACAATGTCGCTAGAGGTACAGGCCCATTCTGGCTTAGGTCACCTCGACGACTTCATTACCGCGCTAAAGCAGATGGAAGATGAAGAGACGTTGCCAAACGGCGATATCCTTAGCCGCGAGCCAATTGGTGTATGCGGTTTGATCACGCCTTGGAACTGGCCGATAAACCAGATCGCTTTGAAGGTCATTCCGGCCTTAGCGACAGGTTCGACCTGTATTTTAAAACCATCCGAACACACACCAATATCAGCCCAAATCTACGCGGAAATCGTAGATGCAGCGGGCTACCCCGCGGGTGTGTTCAACTTGGTACAAGGCGATGGTATCGCAGTGGGATCGGCCATGTCGCGACACCCAGATATTGATATGATGTCATTCACGGGTTCCACCCGCGCCGGTACCGCTGTGTCCAAGGACGCAGCGGATAGTATCAAACGTGTGACCTTGGAATTGGGCGGAAAATCTCCAAACCTTGTTTTCGCCGACGCGGATTTGAATAAACGTGTCAAAGAAAGCGTTGAAGGATGCTTTTACAACACTGGCCAATCGTGCAACGCGCCGACCCGGCTTTTGGTCGAGCGCAGCTGCTATGACAACGTGCTAACCTTAGCGAAAACTGCCGCAGAAGCGCAAAAAGTAGGCGACCCAACATCGATCGGAGATCACATTGGTCCAGTTTTCGATAAAATCCAGTACGACCGTGTTCAGGCAATGATCCAGCTGGGTATCGATGAGGGCGCACGTTTGCTTGTGGGTGGGCTTGGGAAACCAGATGGTTTAGAGAACGGGTGGTATGTAAAGCCGACGATTTTCTGTGACGTAGACCATAATATTCGAATTTCACGCGAAGAAATCTTTGGCCCGGTGTTGGTGATCACCCCTTTTGACACCGAAGAGGAAGCCATCGCGATGGCTAACGACACCGAATATGGGCTTGCCGCATATGTGCAATCAGGTGATGCCACCCGCGTAGCACGCGTGGTACGTCGTCTACGCGCAGGCACGATCCAGATAAACGGACGCGGCCCTGATTACGGCTCTCCTTTCGGCGGCTACAAACGATCTGGAAATGGTCGCGAAGGCGGTACATTCGGTCTGGAAGAGTATCTAGAAATCAAGGTCCGCCCACCGTTCTTGACGTAATGGTATCATTCGTTGCAAGAGCACGGCGCAAAGAAGTTTGTGCCGTGTTCTAGTTTCGAAATTATGGTATCCGATCACTCTTCACAGATACGCAAAGTTCTGAAAAACCGAATATTATCCGAAAATGTAAGTCATAATTCCTGCGGAATATTATGCGCCCCACACGCCAAGGCTAATTTAAAATGCGGGCAGTGGTGTAATATTTCTAGCCCTAAAGCGGCAAAATAGCGCCTAGTTTCAATTCTGTATGCAGAATATGCATGATGCTGACGATGACCGCAGATGCAGATGCAGGATAATAAAATGCTACATAAATCAACATTGCTCACCATTTCATTAGTTGCGAGCGCATCAGCCGTTCAGGCGCAGGAAGCCTGTACAACCTATACAATTCAAGCAGGCGATTCACTCAGCACGATTGCAAAATCAGCGTATGGGACCATCGCGTTCCAGACGATTTGGGATGCAAACAGAACCGCCATTGGCGGCAACCCAAACATCATCGGCGTCGGTACGACGCTGCGATTGCCTTGCGCTGATGGATCTTTGCCCGGGCAAAACACAGCAGCGGCGCCAGCTGTCATCGAAACAGAATCTGAATCCCCCGCAGATGATGAACCGATCACAATTTCTCTTGTCACCGGCAGCGGCTATGCACCGTTCACAGACGAAAGCATGGAAGGTGGCGGGATTTACACGCAGCTGGTGCGTGCTGCGATGGACACCGTTGAACCCAAAGCGACAACTTCGATCATTTTCGTTAACGATTGGGGATCACATTTGGAAACACTATTGCCAAGTAACGCATTTGACGGCGCGTTCCCATGGCTACGCCCAAACTGCGAAGCTCCAGAAACGTTGACAGAAGATTCCATCGCGCGATGTGAAAACTTCCTGCACTCTGACCCATTCTACGAAATTATCGATGGGTTGGTTGTTGATGCAACATCTCCGCTCGCAACGACACAAGACTATGCAGATTTTCACGGAACTACGATCTGTCTACCACAAGACTACACAGATGCCCTACTTGCTGCCGATGGTCTTGTTGAACCAACTATAACGTTGTCACGTCCGGCTGAACCAGAAGACTGTATCCAGCAACTGAATGCTGGCGAAGTGCAAGCGGTTTCGATGGAACAACGTCAAGCCAGCGATATCATCACGCGTCTTGGTCTTGATGAAAAATTTATCTTCAACCCAAACCTGAACAATGTCAGCACGCTGGCGGTTTATGTTGGCAAGGACAATCCTGATGCCGAACAAATCATTGCACTACTGAACGAAGGCTTGAACGAAATCCGTGAAAACGGTGTCTGGTTCAACACAGTGCGTACAGGTTTCAACGCCTACTACGCTCAGTAAGAGTGCATGAGCGTCTATTCCCAGTGAAAATAACAGTTAAAAATTAAGATCGGATATATTTCATGTCATTTTGTAACTGGATGAGAGTAGATGCGACAACTAAGATCTCTTTCGCTATGTTTCGTCGACTGCGCATTTCAGCGCCTGCGCTATGTGTTTTAGTCGCCAGCAACGCGTTTGCGCAGTCGACCAATCAAGTATCGCTTAGGTTCAACGACGAAGGTGAAAGTATTACTGGTGAACTCTTAGAATACACAAATGGTAACTTTCGAATTCAATCCAGTATTGGGTCTGTGACCATTCCAGGTGACGATGTATCGTGCATCGGGGACGCTTGCCCTGCGGGTACCAAAGCAGAAACAACTGGCCCACTTTTAAAACTAACCTCTCCAGATGGGTCTATTACAGTTTCCGGCAACCTTATTGAAATTAAGGATGAATCCTACATTTTAGCGACCAGCTTTGGAGAGCTCGCTGTCGAATTTGGCAGTGTGATCTGCGAAGGTGATGGATGCATCGAAGAGGTTGATACACCCGCAGATGCTACCGTGGCACTACGGAGTGGAGCCACTGAAATCCATGGGGAACTCTTGGGTTTCGACGACGATTCATATTTGATTCAAAGCGATATACACGGCGAAGTACGGATCAAGCGAAACGCCTTTTCCTGCGAAGGGGATGCCTGCCCGTAAAGAAAGGCGCGGCTTGACGAAACGTATTGAGATTATCTTGGACGGGCATGAAATTCTAGTTTCCCGCCTGCCCGTCCTGTCTTTCCGCATTTTAGTGATAGATACTAACGTTAAGATGACTGTTCGCGTGAAGCGATCCGATATGTGCTACGCATTGCTGCGCGATCTGTATAGCACCCCCGCAAATGACGGCTGCCGCTTTCGGCAACATACCCTTCACGGCCATGCACGACACGATGATTATCAAATACCACGCAATTGCCCGACTCAGAGCGGAATTTTATTACAAACCGTTCTTCTTGCATCATGCGAATGAATTTGATGAAAGCTGGATAGTATACGTCCAGTAATTCCTGCGGTAGGTCCATGTTATCTTGCAAATGCTGCGAAATCGTAACCCCGGTTACATTTCCATCCTGATCAGTTTCAATCACCCGCTGGTGCGAACGATAATCCAACGTGTCGTGACGATAGAAGAATGGAATTTTGTGCATGGCCAGAAGATCAAAGGCTGCTGGATCTTCTTCTTTAAGAGCAAGCGCAACCGCCACGCCATCCAAAAACAGCGAGGCTCCACCATCGACGGTGTTTTCAATGCAATGCAGGAACTGCACTCCAGGTGCGGCCTCTTCACCGGGCAGGTCTGTATGCATTTCCAAGGGCCCAGCAGTGAATGCCAGATTTGTTGGGTTGATCTCTACGCGTACGTCAAAGAACAGCCCTTCGCCGGATGGTGTGACCGGGCCTACTGCATTGACCAAGTTGGGAAGGCTGTCTTCTGTTGCCGCCATATCTGTCACAATGGCAATCCCATCTTCAATCAACGCACGCGTTAAGATGGCACGGCCTTTCGCGGTTTCAACGACCGACTGCTGCGACACCCGTGTAATATGGGGCATATGATCACTATACCACACTTTGCGTGGCAACGCAGCGGCATCCGCGGCACGCCCTTCAGAAGCGACTTGCTCTAGGAGGCTTAAAGCAATCTCGCTAGGCGCGTCTTCTAATTCCCACTCCACGACCAATTTATCGCCACGGATGAACAATTCTTTAGCCTTAGGTGCAGATAGTAATTGCGATACATCAAAAATTCGCTCGCGCGTTTGCGGGTCAATGCTAGAGCTGCAGGCATCACGTAGCCAATAGTAATTGAAGTATTTGGGGCCGTTTGACAAATGAACGATAACGCCATTGTCTTGCAGTTCAAACTGAGTGTTCTTCATGGTCGATTTCTCGTGAATGGAAGGAGGGGTTAACTTGCGTAATCGCTGTTTTCACGATCAAGAATCATGCGAATTTCCGACAGATGTGCCTCAGCTTGACCTGGGTAATCGTGCAGTTCTTGGGCGGTTTTTTCGGCAATTTCGTCGGACAATACACGTAATTTTTGGCCGGTCTGCAACGCGCGTACATAAGTCTCTGCAGCGCGTTCAAAGTAATACAATCTATTAAACGTATCAGCGACAGAACGGCCTACAACCAAAACACCATGATTACCCATGATCATGACTTTCTTCGTCGGGTCAGACAGCATTTGAGCGCAGCGGATGCCTTCGGATTCAAAAGCCAAGCCGCCAAAGTTATCATCAACCAAATAACGGTTAAAAAACGTCGCCGTGTTTTGATCAATTGGCGGCAAAGAACTATCTGCCATACAGGCAAGAACCGTCGACCAAATCGAATGGGTATGCATCACACAGCGCGCGTGGGGACACAAACGATGGATTGAGCCGTGCAAGCCCCACGCCGTTGGGTCGGGGGCATTGGGTGTGTTCAACGCATCAGTATCATTTGCATCCAAAAGCAACAAATTTGATGCTTTGGTACGTGAAAAATGCACTTGGTTCGGGTTGATCAGAAATTGGGTCCCTGTGTCATTCACGGCAAGGCTAAAATGATTGGCGACGGCCTCGTGCATATTCAAACGGGCCGCCCATTGGAATGCTGCCGCAAGATCGGCTCTCTCGCCCCAATAGTTTATGTTTGCTTCTTTCATCATGCTAACCCGCCATCACAGGCTTGGTCAGACCAGATGGGACGACCTCGTAACCTTGTTCTTCAGGTTCGTCGTCGGTCAATTCAGATGGGAACCCAGGCGCCGTAATATCCAAGCCCGTCATGTCTTCGAGACGCCGGATAATGTTGGGGGATAACTCGCGTTCGCCATATTTCGCGATCCCGTCATTAAAGATCTCCACCATCAACGGACTGATTTCCAGTGGAACGCCTGCGTCTTCGGCAAGCTTTTGAAACAGGCCGATATCCTTTTTTACCAAGTCCATTGTAAATGAAATATCACGCGATCCATTCAGGATGACTTGGCTCTCAGTTTCATGCACGAACGAGGTTCCAGAGCTAATTTTCATCGCTTCGTATGTCGTGTGCAAATCTATGCCTACGGCTTTCATGGTCACCAAAGCTTCGCAGCAGGTCAGGAGATTCGCAGTCGCCAAATAGTTTGTCATAACTTTTAACGTCGAGGCAGATCCGATTTCACCGGTGTGCAACACGCGCCGCCCCAACGTCGTCAATGTCGGCAACATCCGTTCAAACGTTGCGCGATCGCAGCCTGCAAAAATGGAAATGTTACCCGTGTCCGCTCGGTGGCAACCGCCTGAAACAGGACATTCAATCGCAGACCCGCCCCTTTCAGCAACGAGAGTGGCAAGGCGTTTAACCTCTGACACCTCTGTTGTGGACATTTCCATCCAAATTTTAGTGCCGTCCACTTCGGGCAGCATCTCTTCTACGACAGCGGCACAGGCAGCGGGAGAAGGTAAACAGGTAATCACCGCATCACAAGCACGCATCAAAGCTGCGGGGCTTTCAGCAGACTTTGCACCTTTATCAACAAAATCAGCGACCAAATCAGCGTTCAAGTCAATAACGGTCAGATCAAACCCGTTGCGCAGCAAACTTCCGGCCAGTTTACCACCAACATTTCCAAGCCCCACAAATCCCATCTTCATTTAATCATACTCCGTCCTGTGTCACACACATAGACGTTAGCCCCAACGAAAGATCAAAATGAAGCAATGAATTTCTACCCATTGGGGCAGTTTGAAGCGCGTCTGAAGTGACCGGATACAACTTAAATGGGCGCGAGCTGAACGAGATTGCAGACATTCTTTGCAGTGCATGCAGCCGGTAACTGAAATTCGGAGCCAATCCCGCTGCAATCAAGCGGGAGCTATTGGCTATCGCCCTGAATAGCCCCTAGTTTCCTAGACACCTTCTTGGTTCACATTTAGCTGTCTGTTTTCGAATTCGACGGGCGACAGCATTCCGTTTCTGGCATGTTTGCGTTTCGGGTTATAGAACATTTCGA